>Ga0209232_1000615_pt1 | contig 21385 bp, 12 predicted proteins | sample ETNvirenome_2_60_FD_184066 | JGI IMG/M metagenome (GOLD analysis project Ga0209232, IMG submission 184066) | Marine viral communities from the Pacific Ocean - ETNP_2_60 (SPAdes) (version 2) | ecosystem: Environmental > Aquatic > Marine > Oceanic | place: Pacific Ocean | collected 2013-06-22
GGCCTTTATTCTCTCTTTATCCCAATGGAATGGAACTATGAAGGATTTATTGACGAGTACGGACTTCCAGTCTTTGATAATCCATGTGATGGAGAACGATTGGGACCAGACGGTGAATTAATAGACGTAGGTGTAATAACAAACTGGGAGAATGAAGCTGAAGGATTACGTGACGACCAAGACGCCTTAAACGAGTTTTACAGACAATTCCCTCGCACTGAAGAGCACGCGTTCAGAGATGAAACTAAAAATAGTATATTTAACTTAATTAAAATATACGAACAAATAGATTATAATGAAGGTAGTAGACATGCAGCGCATACTACTACTGGAAGCTTTGGTTGGGTAAACGGTATTAAGGATTCACAAGTAGTGTTTCATCCAGATCCAACAGGTAGGTTTAAAGTAAGTTGGGTACCACCAACTCATTTACAAAACAAGCAAATAATAAAAAATGGAATTAAATACCCTGCCAACGAGCACGTTGGAGCATTTGGCTGTGATAGCTATGACATTAGTGGTACTGTTGACGGTCGTGGTTCGAAAGGTGCATTACACGGATTAACAAAATTCTCTATGGAAGACGCACCTTCAAGTACGTTCTTCCTAGAATATATAGCAAGACCACAAACCGCGGAGATGTTTTTTGAAGATGTATTAATGGCATTAGTGTTTTATGGTATGCCACTATTAGCAGAGAACAATAAACCGAGACTACTGTATTATTTACGACGTAGAGGTTACAGAGGATACAGTATGAATAGACCAGATAGAATTTGGAAGAAAATGTCTACTGCTGAAAAAGAAATAGGTGGTATACCAAACTCAAGTGAAGATATTAAACAAGCTCACGCTGCGGCGATTGAAATGTACATACAAAACCACGTAGGCCACCTTGGTGATGGCAATTATGGCACAGTATATTTTAACGAGCTGCTTAATGATTGGTCTAAGTTTGATATAAACCGAAGAACTAAACACGACGCGTCTATCAGCTCTGGACTAGCTATTATGGCTTGCAACAGGCATTTATATGCGCCAAATGTAAAAGTAGAAAAAACACCTTTAAATATAAATATAGCAAAATACGATAATAAGGGATTAAATTCCCAAATAATTAAATAAGTATGGCGGAAAATATATACGTAAACTTTCCTTCTCAAGCAGTTCCTGATCTAGAGAAAATGAGCTCAGAGTATGGGCTTAAAGTAGCTAGGGCTATCGAGCAGGAGTGGTTCAAAGATTCCCATAGTAATAGATACCGCAACTCTCAAGTTAAGTTTCACAACTTAAGATTATACGCAAGAGGAGAGCAGAGTATTCAAAAATACAAAGATGAGTTATCTATTAACGGTGATTTGTCATATCTTAATTTAGATTGGAAACCAGTACCAATTATACCAAAGTTCGTTGATATTCTAGTTAATGGAATGTCTGAAAGAATGTTTAAAATTAAAGCTTACTCTCAAGATCAATATGGAGTAAGCAAGCGTACTGAGTATATAGAATCAATACAAAGGGATATTGATCAATCAGCGTACAACGATCAAGCCGCGAAACACTTTAATGTAGATTTATACGAAAACAAGAAAGAAGAACTTCCTGACACACAGGAAGAGTTAGATCTTCATATGCAGCTTAATTACAAGCAAGCTGTAGAGATAGCAGAAGAACAAGCTATTAACTCATTACTTGAGGGTAGTAATTATGATTTAATTAGAAGAAGGGTGCTATATGACTTAGCTGTTTTAGGTATGGGTTGTGTAAAAACTAGTTTTAACTGGAGTGATGGAGCTACTGTAGAGTATGTTGATCCTGCTAATATAGTTTATTCTTACACGGAGTCTCCATATTTTGATGATATATACTATATAGGTGAAGTAAAAACCATACCTATTAACGAGTTAGCTAGAGAGTTCGATAATTTAAGTGAAAGTGATTTAGAAGAAATAAGTAAGAGATCTTCTAAAAGGCACTTAGGTAATAGACGAACGCATGAGGTGGATAACAATAAAGTTCAAGTTTTATATTTTAATTACAGAACGTATACAAACAACGTATATAAGCTTAAAGAAACTTCTAGCGGAGGTTACAAAGCAATAGAAAAAGATGATACGTTTGATCCTCCTGAAGACAAGCAAGTAGGTTACGCAAGAATGCAACGCTCTGTAGAATGTGTATTTGAAGGCGCTATGATTCTTGGTACTGATAAATTGCTTAAGTGGAATAAAGCGGAGAACATGATGCGTAGTAAATCTGACTTTAATAAAGTTAAGATGAATTACTCTCTAGTAGCTCCACGTATGTACGAAGGACGTATTGAGTCTTTAGTTAGTAGGATTACTGGTTTTGCTGATATGATTCAGCTTACGCATTTGAAGTTACAGCAAGTTATGTCTAAGATGGTACCAGATGGTGTGTACCTCGACGCGGACGGACTTGCTGAAATAGATTTAGGTAATGGCACTAATTATAATCCACAGGAAGCTCTTAACATGTTCTTCCAAACTGGTAGTGTAATTGGCAGAAGTTTCACGGGCGATGGTGATCAAAATCCTGGAGCTATACCAATTAGGGAGATATCTAACGGTGCTGGCGCTGGTAATAAGATTCAAGCTCTTATAGGTAATTACAATTATTACCTGCAAATGATAAGAGACGTAACAGGTCTTAATGAAGCTAGAGATGCTAGCGTACCAGATCCTAAATCACTAGTTGGAGTGCAAAAGCTAGCTGCGGCTAATTCAAATGTAGCTACACGTCATATTCTACTTAGCTCTATGTTCTTAACTGCTGAGGTTGCAGAGGCTTTATCTTTACGCATATCTGACATACTAGAGTATTCACCAACAGCTGATGCTTTTGTTCAAGCAATAGGAGCTCATAATGTAGCTACATTAAAGGAGATGTCTGAGCTTCACTTATATGATTTTGGTATATTCATTGAACTAGAGCCAGATGAAGAAGAGAAGCAAATGCTTGAGAACAATATTCAAACAGCTTTATCGCAAGGATTAATTGATTTAGATGATGCTATAGACATTAGAGAAGTTAGAAACGCAAAGCTAGCTAATCAACTTTTAAAAATTAAACGCAAGAAAAAACAAGAGCGAGATCAGGAAATCGAACAAGAAAACGCGAAAGCCCAGGCAGACGCGAATGCACAGGCTCAACAAGCCATTGCTCAAACTGAGATGCAAAAAAATAAGGAAAAAGCTGAAGCGGACACGAGAATAGAAGAGTTGAGAGCCGCGACTAAGTTAAAGCATCTACAAGAAGAGGTTAAGCTAAAGAAAGAGCTTATGCAGTTTGAGTTTGATTTAAATCAACAGTTAAGAGAACAAGAGCGCGAGTCTACTGAAAAGATGGAGACTATGAAAGAGCAGGGTAAAGATAGGCGAGAAAAAGTTAAACAAGCACCTAAAAAGTTTGAGTCTTCAGGTAATGATATACTAGGAGGCGGAATGGGTTTGGATAAGTTCACCCCACAAATTGGAACTTAATTAATTATATAATATTTTATGATGCAAGATGATAACCAAACAGATCTTGAGGAGGTAATCCAAGAGGTTGAAAATGAAGAACAGCCTGTAGAAGAGGTTGTTGAAGAAAAACCAGAATTAGATTTAAGTAAATTTGAAACCGCTGACGATCCAACTGTAGTTAAAGTGGATCTAAGTCAACCACCAACCAATGAAACTAAAGAAGATAACTCTAACGACACAGGAGTGGCTGGAGGCGATGAAAACGCCGAGCCCTCACAAAGTGAAAACAAAGTACAACCGCAAGGAGAAGTACAAGAGGAAGTACCAGTACTAGAGGAGGTTTCTGAAGAAGTAGGAGAACTAGCCGAAGAAGCTATTGAAGCTATAGAAGAAGCTGAAGCCACGGGTGAGGCTCTTCCAGAAAACATTCAGAAGCTAGTTGATTTTATGGATGAAACTGGTGGCGATCTCGAAGATTATGTAAAACTAAATAGAGACGTATCTAACATAGATGATCAAGACGCTTTATTAGAGTACTACAGAACTACTAAACCGCATTTATCTTTAGAAGAAGTAAATTTTTTGATGGAAGATCAATTTGCTTATGACGAAGATGAAGATAGCGAAAGAGATATTAAACGTAAAAAATTGGCCCGAAAAGAGCAAGTTGCTGAGGCCAAGACCTACTTAGACGGGCAAAAGTCTAAATACTACGAAGAAATCAAAGCTGGAAGCAAACTCACGGGAGAACAGCAGAAAGCAATTGATTTTTTCAATCGATACAATAAAGAAGAGAAGCAAAGGCAAGAGCGAGTTAAACAACAAACATCTAACTTTAGCAAGAAGACCGAGCAGGTTTTCAATGACAAGTTCAAAGGTTTTGAATATAATGTCGGAGACAAAAGGTATAGATACAATGTTAATAACGCTGATCAAGTAAAGGAATCACAGCTTGACATTAATAATTTCGTAGGAAAGTTTCTTAACGAAAATAATGTAATAGAAGATGCTAAAGGTTACCACAAAAGCTTGTACACGGCTATGCATGCTGATGCTGTCGCTCAACACTTTTACGAACAAGGTAAGGCAGACGCTATAAAAGATGGCATAGCAAAAGCTAAGAACATTAATACTAGCGCTAGATCGTCTCACGGAGGCGAACAAACTGGCGGTCCTAAATTTAAGGTGTTAGGTGATGATACAGCTTCTTTTAAATTTAAAATTAAAAACAAAAAGTAAAATTAAGAAATAATGGCAATTACTTCAAACGTGACGCCAGCAGCAGCACCAACTAGACAGACGTTAGCTTCGGCTTACATCGACTTTACTGGTGGTACTAATGACTGGGCACAACAATATTTACCAGACCTTATGGAGAAAGAGGCTGAGATTTTCGGTAACAGAACTATCTCAGGTTTCCTTTCACAAGTAGGGGCTGAAGAATCTATGACATCTGACCAAGTTGTTTGGTCTGAGCAGTCAAGATTACACCTTTCTTACGAAGCTACACTAGCTGGTACTAATGGTTTAACTTTAGCTGTAACAAAAGATGCTGACGGACAAACTCCTGCTGCTTATACTGCTGCTGATGCTTCAAAAGCTCACGGTATGAGAGCTGGTGACATGCTATTAGTAGCTGACGCTAATACTACTGTTAAAGCTTATGTTTCTTCTGTAGAAACTACTGGTGTTGTTAACATTCAGCCATATAGCGCTGATCACATGACTAACGCTGGTGTCGCTAACGGTACAGTTAAGGTTTTAGTATTTGGTTCTGAGTACTCTAAAGGAGGTAAAGGCAGAAACGCTGCTAACAAGCCAGAGTTCAAGTCTTACGACAATAAGCCAATTATCATTAAAGACAAGTATGAGATCTCTGGATCTGACGCTTCTCAGATTGGTTGGGTTGAAGTTTCTGGTGAAGACGGACAAAATGGTTACTTATGGTACTTAAAAGCGGAAGGCGATACTCGCTCTCGTTTCACTGATTACCTTGAGATGGCTATGATTGAATCAGAGAAAGCTACTGGTGCTGGTATTACTGACCTAGCTGCTTTATCTGCTGGTGATACTTCTGGCGCAGTAACTGGTACTGAAGGTTTATTCTCGGCTATCAGCGCTCGTGGTAACGAGTCAACTGGTATTACTGGTATTAACGCTGCTACTGACTTAGCTGAGTTTGACCTAATTCTAGCTGAGTTTGATGCTAACGGTGCTATCGAAGAAAACATGATGTTTGTTAACCGTGCGACAGCTCTTGCTATCGACGATATGCTTGCATCTATGAATTCTTACGGTTCTGGTGGTACTTCTTACGGAGTATTCGACAACGAAGAAGATATGGCACTTAACTTAGGTTTCTCAGGATTCCGTCGTGGATCTTACGACTTCTACAAGTCTGACTGGAAATACCTAAACGATAAGTCTACTAGAGGTTTAATTAACGCTATGGATACAGTTAATGCTATCCGTGGAGTTGTTATTCCAGCTGGTGTATCTTCTGTATATGATCAACAGCTAGGTAAGAACCTTAAGCGTCCTTTCCTACACGTTCGTTACAGAGCTTCTAATACTGACAATCGTAAGCTAAAGACTTGGACTACTGGTTCCGTTGGAGCTACTACTTCAGATCTTGACGCAATGGAGGTACACTACCTTTCTGAGCGTTGCTTAGTTGTTCAAGGAGCAAACAACTTCATGTTGTTAAACTAAGAGTATATTTAGTGAAACTACCTCACCTTCGGGTGGGGTAGTTTTATATTAATTTTTTTTATTATATTTTATTATGGCTAAAAAGCAAACAAAAAAAGTAGAGGTTGAAGAACCCTACGTAGAAGAAACTATGGTGGTTGAAGAACCACCTGTAGTTGAACACAAACCCAAAAGAGTAGAACCTACTAATAAAAAATCACAAGACGGTTGGGAGATTAAAGACAGGTTTTATTATTTATCAAATAATAGAGCGCCGTTAAGTAAAAGCATTCGAGCGTCTAACATCCATTGGTTTGACGAAGAAAAAGGTTATGAAAGAGAAATTAAATATTGCTCTAACCAAAGAACCTGTTTTGTAGATGAAATGCAAGGTGATCAACGATTAGCACACATTGTTTTTAGAAACGGAGCGCTATTTGTTCCAAAAGAAAAAACGGTTTTACAAAAACTTTTATCTTTATATCACCCACATAGAGACTCTTTGTTCTTTGAGCACAAGCCTGTGAAACAAGCTGGTCAAGAGATTGATTGGTTAGAGATGGAGGTTGAAGCTCTAAACGCTGCAATGAATCTAGATATTGATATGGCAGAGGCTGTTATGAGAGTAGAGGTTGGTTCTAAGGTATCTAAGATGAGTTCTAAGGAGCTTAAGCGTGATTTATTACTATATGCTAAGAGAAACCCTGGTTTGTTCTTAGAATTAGTTAATGACGATAACGTTGCTCTTAGGAATTTTGGTATCAAAGCTACAGAGCTAGGTATTATAAAATTATCTTCTGATCAAAGAACTTTCTTATGGGGAAGTACTGAAAGAAAACTAATGACAGTTCCTTTCGACGAACATCCTTACAATGCCTTAGCCGCTTGGTTTAAGACAGATGAAGGAATGGAGATATACTCCAATATAGAAAAACGATTAAATTAATAATCACTTAGTTGGGTGGCCACCCTTCGGGGGTGGTCACTAAACTTTAAAAAACGAATTATGGCAGTAAGTGTAGACACGGTATATCAAAGAGTATTAGCTCTTGCTAACAAAGAGCAAAGAGGTTATATTACTCCACAGGAGTTTAACTTGCTTGCTAACCAGGCTCAAATGACGATATTTGAGTCTTATTTTTATCAGAAAAATATTAGAGAAACAGCGGACGCTGAAAAGTCTAACGAGATTAATGAGTCAAATATAAGCGAATTACTTGATAGAAAGTTAGCTCCTTTCTCTATTTTTCAAGCAGTGACAAGTGGTACTACATTCCCCGCTAATGGTACTATTGATTCCGTAGCACGACCAGTATTTCAGTACGGTATGGTATTATCAGGTAATGAACCATGTCAGAAAGTAAGTGTGTTTGAAGCTCAACGTTTAAAAAACTCTACTAGACACATGCTATCAACAGCAGGTTTGTCTCCAATATATTGTGATAGTAGAACAACGGGTGAGGATATACAAGTATATGATGGCGGTAACACTCCTGTTTCAAGCAGTGTTACTGTTGAATGTTTTTGCGTACCAAGAGATGTTGTTTGGGCTTATGTGGTTGTAAATGGTAAGGCGCTATATAATAGCTATGCTGCTACTGACTTTGAACTGCATAGATCAGAAGAAGATGCTTTAGTATATAAAATTTTAGAATTAGCTGGTATAGTAATGAATAAGCCTGGATTAACGGGTTCTATTACAGCAATTAATCAAGCGGATCAACAAATTCAAAATCAATAATTAAATGGCAATAGCAAGAGACGCGGCGCAAGCATATTATGCAACTGGTGGAGATCACGGTAGTTATAGGTATATTCCGCTAAATGAAATAATAGACTCGTTTGCAGCAACATATGTTGGTAAAGGAAAAATATGTGAAAATGTCATTTTTCCTGATATTACTTTCCATGCAATCAGAGCTTTGCAAGAGCTAAGTTACGATACACTTAGATGCACGAAAGATTGGGAGGTTGTTGTACCGTCAACGTTGGTTTTAGTTATGCCGCTTGATTATGTCAACTACGTTAAGTTGTCTTGGAGCGATGCCGATGGTATAGAAAGAATTATATATCCTACAAGCAAAACATCTAACCCTAATAACGTAGCTACAGTTGATGATCCATTAGTTCAAGACTGGGGTGGTTGGGATACTGATGGTACTAATACAGATTTGGTTGATTCTGAATCATCAGACACGTGGGCTAACTATCAAGCTCAAACAGTTACCGATCTTGGCTCTGTCAACGCAGACGATATGGATGACGAGTACGGTGAATTAGTAGGTGGTAGGTATGGTATAGATCCACAACACGCGCAGGCTAACGGAAGTTTCTTTATAGACGAAAGTGCGGGTAGATTTCACTTTAGCTCTAACATTGCTGGTAAAACTGTAATACTAAAATACATAAGCGATGGTTTAGCTGCGACAAGTAACACGGATCAATCAATAAGTCTAGCAAACAGTATGGTTCCAAAGTTAGCAGAAGAAGCAATATATAAGCATATTCTATATGGATTGTTGTCAGCTAGAAGCGACTCAGATCCAGGTATGCTTGCTCTTATTAAGAAAGAAAGATTTGCAGAAACTAGAAAAGCTAAACTTAGACTTTCTAATCTCAAGATAGAAGAGCTAACGCAGATACTTAGAGGACAATCTAAAATAATTAAACACTAGAGAATGCCAGAGTTGAAGAAAATGTTCTCAGCCGCTAGAATGAACAAGGATCTCGATGAGAGACTTGTTCCCCAAGGCGAGTATAGAGACGCGACTAATATAGAAATATCTACTTCAGAAGGTTCTAATAGCGGGGTAGTTCAGACATTAAAAGGTAATGTTAGAAAAGCATCGATGGCTAACTTTCCAGGTGCAGATACTGGTGTTTATGATTTAGGCGTAAATTACCAAGGTACATGTGTGGGTTCTATAGCCGCTCATGAAAAAGATAAAATATACTACTTTGTTCATAGTTCCTTAAATACTGTTACCGAGGCTGAGTTAACTCATGGTAAAGATTATATCTTAGAATTTGACACTATTACTGAAACTAATAAGTACGTTTTTGTAGATATATTTAGAGTAAATACGACTACTACTAGCACAGCAGTAACGGATAGCACTACGTTTCATATAGAACTTGGTAGTGGTACTAGCACAAATCAAACAGGTATACGAATTGGTATGAATTTAATCTACGGCTCTACGTATGATTTAACAAATACCATCGTTGAAGTTACGGATATATCTTATGATACGACTGTAAATAAGTGGAAAATAACAGTGGACACGGCTGTAACCATACCTGCTTCTACTAGCATACGCTTTACAGCAGATAAAGTTTTAGAGTTTAATAGAAATAATTTAATAACCGCTATAAATATACTCGAAGATTTTATCTTCTGGACTGATAATATTAACGAACCCAAAAAGATACATATCAAACGATCTATGTTTGGCACTGGTGGTTCAGAGGCTTTGGGTGATATTTTTAATGGAAACAACGCTTATTTCCACACTCGCCTTGTTATAGATAATACTGGAGTAGGTGATAACTACCATGTAGTTACTAACGCCGCGGGAACACAACCTGTTTTCACAGATATACATAACGTAACAGTTATTAAGAAAGCTCCGGTCACTCAACTAGAGCTAGATATGTATAGGACCTCTTCTAGTAGGGTAAATACGATAACAGGTATTGAGAACCCCGTATCAGCTTTAGCGACAACATATGTTGAGGGTGAAACATGGAATAGCGCGTTACATGTTGCGGGTAATCCAGTTGAAGTAGGAACAGAGGTGGATGTAGATTTTCTTGAACCTGTAGATTTTAGATTAGGTGATGTCTTAATATTTGCTCTTGAAAGTAGTTTTTTAGATGAAGATAATTTCGAGGAATCAGTACAAGATGTTAGAGCTGTAGTTACAGACGTGCCGGGTGATAATGACAATCCTAACATATTGTATCAAAGTGGTTTTAAAGTCGAAGTTTTATCTATACAAGAAGACGTTGCTAATGACTGGGGCGTAGAAGGTAATCCATGGAAAGTTAGACTTGAAGATAAAGATCCTTTATTTAACTTTAAGTTTCCAAGATTTTCTTATAGATATAAATATATAGATGGCGAATACTCTACATTTGCACCATGGTCTGAAATAGCTTTTTTACCAGGAAATTTTGATTATCAACCTAAAAGAGGTCACAACCTGGGTATGAAAAATCAAATGAGGGGATTGAAGATTAAAAATTATCATCCATCAGAAAATACTTTTCCTCAAGATGTTGTAGAAATAGATATACTATATAAAGAAACAAACAACACCCGTGTTTACACTGTAAAAACTTTCAAAAAGTCTGATGGTTATCCTTTGTGGCCAGATACAAATAACTATCCTGATTCACGAGGAGAGTTTGATTTAACCACGGATATGATTCACGCCGTAGTTCCATCTAATCAATTGTTAAGGCCTTGGGATAATGTTCCAAGAAAAGCACTTTGCCAAGAGATTACCGCTAACAGATTAGTATACGCTAATTACTTACAGGGATATGATATAGCTAAAGAACCAATTATAAATACTAGCTTCATTCATGAGGATATAAATGACGATGGTAATACATACCCTTTGCCTTCTGTTAAAACCATGCGTGATTATCAGATAGGGGTTGTTTTTAGTGATAGGTTTGGGCGAGAAACACCTGTGCTAACAAACAAAGACTCATCTATAAGATTAGATAAAAAGCATTCTAAGCATAGAAATAGAATAAAAGTAAGCTTAGATTCTAGTTCAGAAATACCTAGCTGGGCTGAATATTACTCTTTCTATATAAAAGAAACTTCTGTAGAGTACTACACGTTATCTATGGATAGATGGTATAATGCATCTGACGGAAATATATGGTTGTCATTTCCCTCTTCAGAAAGAAATAAAATGAAGGAAGAGGATTTTTTAATCCTCAAGAAAGCTCATGGATCTGATCAGATTGTTAGTGAAAAAGCAAAGTATAAAATACTATCTATATCAAACGAGGCGCCAGACTTCATTAAAACAAGGAAGTTAACCCTAAGTAAAGTTACTAGCCAAGATGACATTGGAACTAGCGGAACTGGATTTCCTTTAGTAGGATTTAAATCAGTTAATATTAAGTCAAGTACTTTTACAGAAGAATTCGGAGACTCATTCGTGTCTGATCGTGATTATGAAAAACTATTTATAAGAGTTTGGGCTGGCAATGAGGCTTCGCTGCCGTATGAAATAACTAATATTGCTGATGCTGGCGACTTCTATACGTTGAATTTACTACATTCATTTGGTGAAGACGTAAGCATTACGTCCACTGATAACACTTATGAATCTAGAGTTGACGATATAGCTATAGAACTTTTAGATTATAAAGTACAAAACTTACCTGAATTTGATGGTAGATTTTTTGTTAAGATATACAAAGACGACGTACTAGAAAATTATGTTGCTAACGATCAAAGTACTGATTGGTATATAAAACAATCTTGGCAACTAGGTTATATAAATAACAACGGTTACGTCAACGCTGGTACAAGGACGGGTGATACTAATTACGCTGGCGGTTTTGGAGGAGCTGTACCTGTGTATCCAGTATATCCATACAATAAAGCTGAGTTAGATTGGAATTCAGTAAATAGTGAAAACGAAGGAAATCCCAACGAGTGGTTTAAACACTATTCTTCTTGGAACTACACCTACGGAAGATTTCACCCTACAGAGCATAATTGGTATGAGTTGTCGCAAGACGCTAATGAAGCTTTTACTGGAGCTACGTCACAAGAGTCTACGTATAGTAATGGCGGGCGTTATAAGTTCTTAACTGGTGTAAATAACAATACTTTAGGTGCCGTAAAAGAGAACATGGAGACATGCACGGTAAGAGCTATCAATGGTTGGGGAAAGTGGGATAATGGCCCCGACTTTATGAAGGCTAAGCATTTTTGGTGGTCTATACGTAGAAATAAGGTTTTTTGGATCGACGCTTGCACCGCTGCTGTTTATGGCGGTAGGGGTAATGCTGGTAATAACTTTAGACCAGGTACTAAATACACGGCTTATAAATACTTAAATGGAGATCCAAGCGACACAGAGCATAATTACCTTGGTATCACTGAAGCGGATGCTGATGGATTCCAACACTTAGGAACCTATGGACAAAATTTCTGGTTTAACAAAGATGAACTTGGCGCAACCCCATATCTAGCTGGCGGTCAGTCGACTTTTCACCATTATGGTGTCACTGAGACTGCTGGATCTAGTGTGTCAGGAGGGTGGCATTGGACTAACGTTCTATTCCACGACTATACTATAGACGAAGACGGTGTATTACAATCTGGTGAATACCACCATGGAGGTAACTCGGCGCCAAGTAGAGGAATATGGACAGACGGTACCAACTGTTTTATGGATATCTCATGGTCAAGCTTTAACAATCGCTCCAACGAATGGCACGTAGATTCCGATCAAAAAGGAATAGCATCCAATGTTCACGACGACGCGTTCGATCAGTGCCCACAAGGTAATCAAAACGTGAACTGTTCCCATGATATGCCAGCGTGGGAGGCTTGGGAATTTATAAAAGAGTTTGTCACACCTGGAACTAAGTTTAGATTTAGGCGCTGTCCTGATCAACAAGTATACACAGTTAAAGATTTTGGCAGTGGTAGTAGCAACGTACCGCATGTTGGGAAATATAGCACGTGGAGTTTCCATGGCTCAATTGACGATCTATTAGAAAAAGCCCAATACGGTGTATATGGTATAAGAAATGTTATTTCAGGAGGAAATATCATGGATAGCCAGGGGAAAATGAGTCGTCAGTACTTTACAAATTGGAATAATAGACAAAGATGGACGGTGAGAGTAGAGCCGTTTATAGGTGGCCCAGAAACAGAAAGTGGGTATAATCCAATACACGGTACTGATCCCAACTTAGTAACAGACTTTGATGACCCTAGATTTAGAAGAGCTCTACAGCACGATGGTTTTGATAACAAATCTGGTTATGACGCTATAGAGATATTAACACCGTTTAACACGGGTGAATCATCATACTCTGATAATCCTGCTATATGGGAGACAGAACCTAGAGAAGCCGCTGAAGTAGATATATACTATCAAGCTTCACATTTAATACCTATTAATATAAACTCTAAAAATATTGAAGAGTTTATACCTATAGGATCTAAGTTTAAGATTAGTGGTTATCTTCCTTTGCAACAAGGTGGCGCTACACCAGCAACGACTACTCACACGGTAACTGGTTTAGATGGTAATGTAGTCACGTTTACACCTGGCATAAGTACATACGGCGCAGTCTCAGTTGATGGTGAAGTAAGTGTACCTGGTTTAGGAATTAATTCTTCTGTTGAATTTGAAACTCACGGAAATACTACTTCAATACAAACCGCGACTAGCGCCTCTGGAATAGGTACTACTAGCATGACTATTAACACGGATTCGTGGAGAGCAAGGCATAAACTTGGATGGAGTAATTGCTGGAGTTTTGGTAACGGAGTTGAATCTGATAGAATTAGAGATGATTTCAACGCACCGCAATTAGATAACGGTGTAAAAGCATCTGCTACGCTAGCTAATAAGAGTATAAGAGAGGAGCATAGGAAGTACGGTTTGATATGGTCAGGCTTATATAATTCTAACTCTGGTATTAACGATACTAATCAGTTTATAATGGCTGAGAAGATAACTAAAGAAGTTAATCCATCTCACGGTAGTATACAGGCTATAAAAGCTAGAGATACTCAAATACACTTGTTCTGTGAAGATAAAGTTCTTAGGGCTGTAACTAATAAAGACGCGTTATATAATGCCGACGGTAAGCCTCAGTTAATATCTAGTAACGCTGTTATTGGAGATGTTCGAGGTTATCAAGGTGATTTTGGCATATCTAAAAATCCAGAATCTTTAGCGGTTACGCCTTATAACATGTATTTTACAGACGTAATGAGAGGTAAGGTGTTAGCGTTATCTACAGAGGGTGTTAGACCTATATCTGACAACGGTATGAAAGACTACTTTGCTGATACAATGAACTCGTACATTGATCAAGCTATAGGTACGTATGACGAAAGGAAAAATGAATATAATATTTCTCTAAACAAGAAATATAGTCATGATCAAAAACTACCTACGGAACAGATCACTGTTTCATATAGTGAAAAATCTAAGGGATGGACTAGTTTTAAAACATTCTATAAGACATACGACACGTCGCCCGCTGAAGTCCAAGGTTTAGAAAATGGCGTTAGTTTAAACAACAATTACTACACGTTCTTTGACGGTCACATATGGAGGCATCACGACAACGAAACTAGGAACAACTTTTATAACACGCAGTTTACGTCTGATGTAACGGTTTTATTTAACGATCAACCAGAAGCTGTTAAGAGTTTTAATACAATAAACTACGAAGGATCTCAAGCTAAAATAACTAACTGGGATGATGCTGGTTTTGGTAGTTCATCTGGCGCTACTGATGGAATAGGTTTTTACAATAACGATTTGGCTACTGGTAGCGGAGCTACCGTAGGCACTACAATTGTTAATAACGTTAGCGATAGAGAATATTATAATATACCTGACACTGTTAAAGGTTGGTATGTAGATAATATTGCTACTAACTTACAAGAGTGTGAAACTCTAGAGTTTAAAGACAAAGAAGGCAAGTGGTTTGCTTACCCAACAGGTGCATCAACAAATATAAATAATCTTGACGAAAAAGAATTTTCTGTTCAAGGTTTAGGTATAGCAACGATGGATCACGACACTGATACGTATGGTGATACTATAACAATAACTACTAACGATAGCGCTACTAGTTCTAGTGGTGCAAATTGGGATTAACACATGGCAGTATATTACACAATAGCAGGCACAAAAACTATTCAGGTTGGAGACAACTTAACTGGTACGCATACAAATATAACTATTACACCTATAGATCCTGACACTGACGTACATAGCGGATATTATCTACAGGCTAGTAATTTTAAAGTCGGCGGTGGTACAGAAACAAATGGAAGTGGAGTAGCTACTTCGGGCACCAACATATATGAACCTACAGATGGGTCTTGGAATGCTGACACTGGTGTATCTAAAGTTACATTTACAAATAATAGTAACACGCCTGGAGATATAAACAATACAGTTAACGTAAAGGTTGATTTTGGATCAGTAACCCCAAGCGCAACAGGTAGTATAAATATAGACATTGACGAAAAAACAGATAACCCTATTGAATTAGCGCCTAGCAGAAAAGTTTGTTTTCAAGTTTGGTTACCATATGATGCTAACGTAACATACGAGTTTTATCAACCATCTATTAATACACATGATTGGACAGTAGCGGCTAATCCTTACTTAGGCGTAACTAGAACACAAACTGATGATGGTACTACCGACGGTTGGATAAAATATAAGTTTGAAGGAACTATAAATAGTTATGTTGAAAGTCAAGTATATAAATTGATCAGAGTTGGTGTATTAAGAGCTAACTTAGGTTTAGCTATAGATACCCTGCCAACTGTTTCAGACGGTGTTACAGAGCCTGATTTTAGCACTCATGATTTTTATATTACCAACGATAACGTGTCTTGGGCGGGTACGCCTCCTCAATATGTAAGCGCATATAATCACGAATTATTTCAAATTACTAACGCAAATAATCAAGCGTATATAGTAGGTGCAACACTATCGTATAATCCTTTAGACATAGATGGATTTTCAGAATTAGAAGATGGAGATTTTTGTGGATTAGGCCATACCTTTAAACTATCACATAGAGTTTTTCAACCAGTTGATCCAGTTGACGCAGGTGATGAAATAACTAACGTAACCTTTCCGCCTACATTACCAAACACATCTAGCCACGAGACTATAATAGTAAAAGGTACTGCTGGTGCTAAGTACTCATTAAATCTTCAGAAAATGGAAAGTACAACTAGTACAAAAGTTACCAATACAAGCGGTTATTATAGTTTTTCTGGAGGATTACGAGGATTTAAAGACGTGATATCTCGCGCTAAAAGCAATGAGTTTACTATAGATAGTTCTGGTAGAAAACATCATAATTTTATTTTACCTAAAGCTACTAGCGATGAAAGGTATGAAGTGTTTGTAACTCCAATGGGAACGACAACAGCTAGAAGTGGCGTACCTACAAAAGCCGGAGAAGGTACTATTTTAAGGGACGGTATAACAACTATTACTATTCAAGCTGAAGCAGACACTGAAGCAAACTGGCAATTTTCTACTACGGCCGCTAATGAATCTGGCGTTACACCGGTTAGAACAACGTCTTTTTCTCGTAGGAAAACTGCAAAATCCCATAGCAATCACTTCAGTGTATCTGCTAGAGCAGCGTCAGCCGTATCATCTTCAACTAAACTAGTATTAGATAGAGAATACAGTAACATACGGCCTGGCATGTATGTTATAATACCTATGGCTGGCGATGGTGTGCCGTATAATACTAAAGTAAGTGCTGTAAGAAATAGAACCGTAATACTTAATGCTAATTGTACTATAGCTCAAAACGCTGATGTTTTATTCGAAAGTAACACTAGCGCAATATTTCCTTTTAATCTAACTATACCAGCTGGTTATACTTACGGCGCAGAACTTATAGCTTCTGACGCAACTAATAATAGAACGTTTGACGCGGGTGTTGGTAGCTGGGATGAACTTGATGACACTGGTAGTGATGTTGCTGTTGCTAGATCTAGTGGGTCAAAATTGCAGGTAACCACTACAACTGATAGTGAAATAGAAGGAGCTCAACTACCAATCATTCACGTTGGAGACGGTAGCACAACGTCTATCGTTGTTGGTAAAGCATATCGAGTTGCTATGAAATTAGCTTTAACTAGTGGGGCAACAACTATGGCCACGAGATTCGCTATAGGCGGAACTGCTAGTGACGCGTTTACTATCACGACTTCAGAAACAACTGTTGAACAAATTATAGTTGCAGCTAATAATACTGATGCTTTAAAAGTATATAATACTTCTTCTACAAACTGTGTGTTCACGGTAGATGATGTCACGGTAACAGAAGTGACTTATAAAAACTTGACAGCCACGAATACAGATCCATCTACTTCTTTAGGTGGTACTTCTCAAGGTTTAACAGCTGTAGTTGATGGAGATACTACTAATAGTGCCAATGTCACGGTTGTTTCACCTGGTCAACGAAAAGTTCAAGTAGGTATGATAGTTAGAAGTAAAGAAATTGCTGAGCATACAGGCGTAAAGGGTGTTAATACTTCTACTAGAGTAATAACTATGAATGATCCGCAGTCTCTAACTAGCGGTACTACCTTAACGTTTAATACTGATCCAGATTCAACTACGCCTATTACAACTGATGGTGTTACTTTAATACATGCTCACGCGGCGATATCAGAAACTGGTAGCGTATCGAATCAAGAGGTTGCACAAGTATACGGATATCTCAGAGTAAATCGACCAACTAACACAGTTACACTACCTTTCTATCTAGACAGCATATTGACATCTGCTTCATTCTAAAATAAAATAACATGCCAATAGTAACATTAGAATTTACACAACCGTTAAATGCTTCATGCGAAGTAGGTGATACTGCTTATTACGTTAATACTAGTACTTCAGAAAAAGCTGGGCACGAAAACGACGGTTTTACTATTAATAGCACTGATCCTGTAGAAATAGGCACTATTGTCGAAATAGCTGACAGGCACGCTACACCAACCGTTAAAGTGTATAGCACTATAGCTGGGTGGAGTAGCACGCAAAGTAGATTTATATTCTTTTCAAAAGATAATAAAGCAAATTTAAGCTCACCGTTAGGATATTATGCCAGTGTTAAACTAGTAAATGATTCTACAACAGAGGCTGAGCTACACGCCGTAGGCATGGATATATTCGCTAGTAGCGTATAGTGTTAGTAAATAAGCGCTAAAAAGTGTAACTATATATCAGTATACTTTAATTAAATTAAATGACTGATAACAAGTTACAAAAAAAACCTAAGTCTGAATTATCTAAAGACTTTAGAACTGCTGTAGTTTCTTTAGAAAATAATCTAAAAGAGCTAGCAGATGGTGTTAATATTGTAGCTGGTACCAAAGAAAAGCCAATAGTAAACAATAGTAAATTAGTGCCTATCAGACATTTTTTTATGGATGGGGTTTACGTAAGGGAGATGACAATGTTTAAAGATACTATAGTTATTGGTGCTATACACAAACACTTGCACATGTGCTTTTTACTTAAAGGTAAAATCACTGTTAGTAATGAAGAAGAGACGGTAGATCATATAGCGCCATGTTTTATTGTGTCTACACCAGGTATTAAACGAGTATTGTATGCTCATGAAGATTCTGTGTGGTACAATACACACAAAAACCCAAGTAACACTGAAGACGTAGATCAATTAGAAAAGGATATTGTTGCTTTAACGTATGAAGAATATGAAGAATATATTAAAAATAAATAAGTTATGAGTTTTGTAGCAGTAGCAAGTGGCGTTATAAGCGCTGGATTAGGAGTAGCTAAAATGGTACAAGGTAGGAAAGCGGCTAAAGAAGCTAAGGACCAAGCTGATCTTTCTCGTATAGAGCTTGATAAGCAAAAAGAAGCTTTTCAGCAGCTCGACACAAGTAACCCATATCAAAACATGGAGAATACTATGGAGGATCTTACAGTAGACCAGAGAGCCGCTGAGTTTGCTCAGCAAGGGGCACTTCAGTCTCAAGCCAATGTTATGGATAAGATGCGTGGTGCGGCGGGTGCTTCTGGTATAGCAGCTCTTGCTCAAAGTATGGCTAACCAAGGCTCTATGGATGCGCAGAAAGCTGCAACATCAATCGCTGAGCAAGAAGCAGCTAATCAAAAGGCTGAACGTGCAGAAGCGTCGAAATTACAGAATTTAGAAAAACAAGGAGAAGCGGCTTCAAGACAGATGGAGTTTCAGAAACTCGATGCTCTTATGGGCATGTCGGCCGGCGACGTTTCATCAGCACAAGCTCTACAACAAGCTGGAATGGACGCTGCAAGCAAAGGTTTGTCAGATATAGCTGGTGGCTTGACCACTGCAGCAGGAGCTATCCCAACAGGTTGATAAAATAAAATAAAAAAAAATTATGTCAGAAGGAATATTTATACCAGATTTTACTTTATCAGAATTTACCAAGAAATCAATTAAAGAGGCTGGAATAGGTGGTGATAAAGCCGCTGCAGCTAGACAGCACTTAGATAAAGCACAGACGCTTGGTAATGTAGCTGGCGCTTTTGATACCGTAGGTAAAGAGGCGGATAAAATTAATAAACAAATAAAAGCAAAAAACGCGGCGGAAGATGCAGCAAGAAAGAAAGCACTCCAAGATGCCGAAGCCGCGCGAGTGCTTGAGCAAAAAGCTTTAGATGAAGACGATAAGCAAGCGCGGAAAGAAGGGGATGAAAATATCAAAGAACAAGGACAAGATATTGAAGCGTATATTAAAGCTGAAAAAGCATATTACGAAAGTTTGCCAGAAGATTGGAAGGAAAAGGGTTATGATACGTATGAAAAACATTTAGATAATCAAGAAAAGCTTGGTACTAAAGAATATGACGAGTTTCCTCAAACAGAAACAGCTTCTCCTGTAGAATTCAAATCACCGGTTAAATTCTTAGAAGGTACTAGCGGCGAGCTACCGGCTTTTGACGAAGCTGATATAAACTGGAAAGCTGGTTTTGATAAGATGAATGATCGTCAAAGTTGGGCGTCTCCAGAGTTATATAGTCAGTTTCAGCAACTTGAAAAAGCGAAAGCAGCTGAGCACCTACAAGCTATTAGGAGTAAAGATAAAGCTGGCGCGGCTAAAATATTAGCAGAACAATCTCAGCGAGCTTCAAATCTAAAGGATTGGCAGCAAACTATGACAACCGCGATGCAGATAAATAAAGATCATGGTTGGAATATAATACTAGAGGGTGATGACGAGGAAGCTAAAGCTAATAGAAGAATTATAAGTGCGCTAGCTGCCAACGACGGCACAGCTAAAGTAGCTATAGATGATAGTGGTGAAATGGGTTTTACTCTTGGTCAAGTAGATCCAACAACAGGTCGTGTGTTACCAGATATTAGTCCAGTAACAGGTCAACCAATAGGTAATCCTAAAACATACTTACATAGAGAAATCGACGAGTTAATTAGCGTTGCTACATGGCCTGTGCATATGGAACAATCATTTCAAAACGGTGTGTTAGAAGCTCAAGCGCTAGGTAACGCTGGAGAAGAGTTTAACGCAGATGGTAGAAATAATGTAAACAAAAATAAAATCAAAGAAAAGGTTATGAAGAATCCAAAACACGCTAGATGGATTCTTCATGACGTTTGGGCTGGTGGTGAAACAACACTAGCAGAAGACATCATGCAAGGTCAGGTTGTTCAAAACATGGGTTTTAAAGTAAAGATGCCTAAGACTTTTGGTACATGGACAAGGCCTCTACCAGCTGGTCCCGCAGTTAACGACTTAGATGTAGATGGAGATGGGTATTTAACAGCAGCAGATTTAACAAATAATGATATAGCTAGAATACTACAGGAGTTAGAAAGACCTGAGCATTATAAATTGCTTACTGAAGTTGCGGGTGATTGGATGACTAGGAAAGAGCAAAACGTACACGCACCAGCTAAAGCAAATTACGATGCTGAGCAAGAGCGTCTTGCAAAAGCTCAAACAACCGGTATACTTGATTAAACCTTTAAAGTAAAATCCTGAATGGAACAATTATGGAATAAACTCACTGAGCAAGGTTTATATACTAAATCTTTTGGAGAGTTCCAACGTAAATACAATAATGTTGATGGTGTAGCTAACCTACACTCTAAGTTAGTAGAGATGGGTCTATATACTAAGAGTGAAGACGAGCTTATTAATCAGTATGGTTTTGATATTCCAAAGCAAGTTGAAGGTAAAGTTCCTGACGGAACTGGTCCTACACGTAACGCTGACTGGGAGGCTGTGAAGGCTTCTTATATGCCGTCACCACTAAAGCATGTTGACATGTCTCTTCCTGCTGACCACTCGCATGATGAAACTGTTGCTGATCCAAATTATCAGCAAGAGCAAGTGGAAGAAACAACATCAGTAGAAGACATGTTCACTGTTACTGATGAGGAAAAGGCTAATATAGCTA
>Ga0209232_1000616_pt1 | contig 21348 bp, 18 predicted proteins | sample ETNvirenome_2_60_FD_184066 | JGI IMG/M metagenome (GOLD analysis project Ga0209232, IMG submission 184066) | Marine viral communities from the Pacific Ocean - ETNP_2_60 (SPAdes) (version 2) | ecosystem: Environmental > Aquatic > Marine > Oceanic | place: Pacific Ocean | collected 2013-06-22
TTCCCAATACCCTCTTTCTATTCCTATTTCTATTAAGTTTAATACTCCAGTTTCTATTGCCTTTTGCAAAGCTATAGAACCCACCTCATTCTCAGCAACACCTCCCTCTATCTCTACAAGTTCCGTGCCTTGCTCAATAAAACGAAAGATGTCCTGAGAAATACTTGTCGATAAAATATTTTTTGAAACTGCAGATTCCATTAATATTTCACCTGTAGATACAGAAACTAATCGCAATGATATAGTTACTACATCTTCTCGGTATTGTTTACTATTACCTATTCCTAAGTATCTAGCACCAATACCACCAGATTGAATGTTTGTGTCATAACTAATAACTCCACCTTGTATTATAAGACCAGCAAATAATAAAGGTTGTAGTTTTTGGTCTTCTTCAAAGTTCTCTCTGGTTGACCGGATTAGTTGTCTTTCTTTAGTAAGGTTATCTAAACCTACTCTTTCGACAACTCTAAAAAAATTACCATTAGCAGCATGTTTTAAAGCTCTAATAAGCAACGCTTCTGGAGCTTGAGTAACTGCTGTACTAAATAAAGCAAAGCTACTATTACTTTTTCTTTGCCCTGTTAAATCTTGAAAGCTATCTCTATATACTGCTATTACTGGTTTCTTTTTCGCAGGAGGTAATTCAGCTAATTCAACTGATTGTAAATCTAAAATATTAGCAGGTAATATATTTCTAGTTAGTGATAGGTCTTTGTTCTCGTTTAAGACTGCACAACTAGAAACTAAAATTGCCAATAGGAAGCTGTATAGTAGTTTCATTCCCATCACTATCCGTAATTACTAAAGTTATTATTCCATCTTCAACACTATATGTAATAGTGTTACCCTCTAAAGTTAGTGTACCACTTTCACTAGGAGTTTCTCCAAATAAGTTTTCTACTAACTGTCTTGATAGTTGTGCATATATTCTAGATTCTAAATTTCTTATAAATCTTGCAAGTGTTGTATTTTCTTTGTCTCTTTTTATTTGTTCTTGTAAAGCTTTTAATTCTTCTTTGATAGACATCTTACGATTGAACTCTTGATTTTCTATAGTAAGATAATGTGCAGATGTACCTACACCACTAAAACTAGGATTTTTAAATTGATGAACCATTTCATCTGCAAAAAGTTTAGAGTTCATCCAAAACACTAAAAACATTAAACCAAACATTGTAACCTGAATAATGGAGGCTACTGTTATTTGTGTCATTGGATGTACATTTTCTATTTTATCAATCTTTCCTTTGGTCATCTCTATCTGCCTTTGCTATTTTTTCTATATCTATTAAGTTAGGAACGCCTAACAATGTTTTTAAAAGAACATCTTGTCTAATACTTTGATTATCCATTGCTCTTACTCTGTCAATTAAACTGACAATAATGCCATATTGACTGTCAAGTTTAGTTGTAACTCTTTCTTCCATAGTATCTAAACTAACTTGCACTTTATCATCTAAAGTATCTAGTTTAGTTTCCATGCCATCTATGATTCTATTTATAAGTTTCCATATAAATAAACCTAAACCTAAAGCTGCTGCTATAGGAAAGCCTACTTCACTTATTAACGCTACTGCATCCATTAGTCTTTAGTAGAATTAGAAGCTCCAAAATAAAAACTTATAACTGCTGATGCTAAACCACCTAAATATCCTAACACTAAATTAATTAGAGCTTCGCTGTTTTGCTCTGGTGGTTGTAGTGTTACTAAGAATATATATCCTAGAAAGCCACCTACTGTAGCTATACCCATAATACGAGCAGTCCAATCCTTACTAAAGTTTTTTCTAGCATCTTGTGTATCTGCTACTTCTAATTTATATACATCAACATCAAGTTCTTTCATTTGAACTTCAAAAGCTTGTTCAGCTTTTTTAAGTTCTAGCATCTGTTCAGGTGTTGCTTCTGATATACCTTTTTCTATTGCTTTTGGATTATTAGGTACACCTAAAACTTCAGCTATCATATTAGCAGCCATGCCACCCATAGGACCACCTAAAGCAGTACCTAGTGTTGGAGCTACAGCACCTACTACATTTTTTAATAACGCTTTCATATTACTCCTTATCTAAAGTTAATGTTCCCTCTAACATACCATCAATAGAATTTAACACCCACTCAGGCATATCTTCTATTAATATATCCTCCTTCTCAGCTTTAACTAAATGTAAGCTGATTAAATCTTCATATAGACTTCTAAACTGTTCTCTAGTTACCCAAGGTTCATTAACTTTAGCTCTAGCTTTACAATCTAATCTATATGCCCTATCTAAATCTTTTTCTAAGTAGAGCAGCATTCTAATACCATCTTTTGTAATTCAATACTTCTTCTACCAACTTGTCCAAACCAACGACTATCTTCCATTTGTCTAGCCATCTCACTCCAGTTATGTTCTTTACAAGCCTTTAACATATTTTTAAATTTAGATAATCTTGTACCACCTAAATTAAAACACATATTAACTAATACTCTTTGAATAGGTTCTGGTAAGTTTTCAAAGTCTTCTTCGCTACCAAAGACATGTATTGTTTCTTTGTAATGTTTTTGAAAGTCTTGCTCATAATACATATCAACAACTTCTTGAGATACTTTAGTTCCTACTTCCCAAGAATATTCAGGGTCTTCAGGTTGACAAAGATGTCCAATACCTAAAGTTTTATAGCCTAAACTATCTTCGTATATTTTTAACACTTCACCTTCGTGTCTTTTTATTTCAGCTTTACAAAGTTCTATATTCATAATCCTAATTCCTCCATTTGTGCTGAGTAAGGTTCTCCAGTAAAAGGGTCTACTCGGTCTGCTGGGTCTTCTTTGGTGTCGGGTACTTCTGGTCCTGTAATTAAACCACCTTCAACTTTTTGTTGTCTGATAAATCTTTTAGGTCTTTTTAAAATACTTATAACTTCTTTTTCTGCTTCATTTAAATCATCTTCGTATTGTAATAAAGGTAAAATACTTAATTGATTGTATAATTTTTTATAGCTTCTTTTAAATTGTTGAAAACTCATACCAGTATAATCAGATGCATTGTATAAAGCTCTTATTTGTCCATCAGCTAAACGAATAGGTTGAAAAGTATTATCGTAAGATGCTAATCCTCTTTTTTCTATAGAGCCTAAACCTGTACCTTGTATATTTTTAAGGGAGTTTTTAATATCTTTAGTGCTAACTCCTAAAGTTCTTGCTCCTTTTATAGCTCTATTTAAAGTTACATAGTCTCTATAATATGCTCTGTTAGCTCGTAAATAATTCTCTAATGCATCATCTATTGTTTCAACTTTTGATATATTTAATAAATCTTGAGTGGCTTCGTAGCTTGTATTAAATTCTTTTATTTTGTAAAATAAACTTCTTTTTATATTATCAGTATTAACAGAAGTATAATTTAAGCCTGTTAATTTACCTATAAATTCTTCTGCTGCTTCTTCTCCAGATAATGTTCCCTCTTGTAACTCTCTAGTATACTTAGCCCCTTCTCTTAAAAATCTTGGTATTAAAACTTCTCCTACATATTTAGAACTTGCAAATGCATTATCTATAAAACTTTGATTTGGGTTAGTTCCGGGAATATCATTACCATTTTCATCTTGACCTATAAATGCTCTTGCTAATCTGTCAGTAAATAAAGGCTGGTCAATAAAAGGTTGTACAAATGTTTTTAAAGATTCCATAGTTGCATTAGCTACTTTATCTGAAACACTATCAAGTGATGATTCTGGGTCAAATATCTCATCCATAAAAGAATTATATACATTTAAAACCGGAGCATTTGGGTCAGAAAAACTTAAATCTACAAATGAAATATTACCAAATTTATCTCTCTTATATCCTATAGTTCCATTTTTTGACCAATAAGGTAAGGCAACATCTTTTATAGCTTGTTCTTCTTCATCACTAACTCCAAAGGCATATTTAGTATATCTGTTTATACCTTCACTACCTAAATAACCAACAGCCATTTGACTAGCTAATCTTTGATAACCTCTTTCAATTAATTCTGGATTACCTGACCTAATTTCTTCCATACCTCTAATTAAAGTATGATAATTATTTCTCCATCTTTCTGCAAAGAAAGAATAAAAATTACCAAATATAGGTATTTTTCTTAACTCTCTAGCACCTAAAGGAACTAAATTATAAGTAGGAAAAGTATTTCTAATAATAGTAGCTGCTTCTTTTTCTAATTCATCTATACTTCTATTAGGGAATGCTTTTTTAAGAACATTTAATTCTTTTTGAAAAGATGCTATTCTCCATATATCATCTTCTGCAACATAAGTTTTATTAAAAGTATCTGTTACTTTATTAAATAATTTTTTACTTTTATCTCCAAAAATTTCAACAAATCCTCTATCTAATCTTTTTGCCCAGTTAGCATCTGTTAAGTTTTCATTTATTAATTTTTTAAATTCACCTACTCTAACATTTTGATTTACAATACCTAAATTTTGATATTTAACATATAAATCTTCTAAAGCTTTATCTTTATTAGGGGTTCTAGCATACAGTTCATTTGTTAAAGTTTTAAAAGAATCTCTAGTTTCTTTACTAAAAGGATTTAATCCATTTTGTGCCATAATAATACCACCACCAATAGTATTACGAGCATGAGTTGTAATACTATATACAGTTGCTACAGCTTGTCCTACTCCTTTAAAAGCTAAAAGAGGAGATAATAATCGTTCAAAAGTTCCTGTAGAAGTTTGCTCAAAAAATTTAGCTATTTCTTTTGTAGTTCTCATACCATCCAAAGAACCAAATTGTTGTCCATTTATAGTAGCAGCAACTCTTGTTCTTGTAGTTGGACTTGCTCCTTCTTTAAAAAACCATTTACCTTCACCCTTAGTAGCTAAATCATCATACATTTTTAAATCAGATAAATACTTACCAAGGGTTTCTATAGTAGTAAAAACAGTCTTACCTATATCTTGAGTTTTTCTTTCGCCAAAAAACTTTCTTAAAGGTTCATCTATTTCTTTTCTAGTTTGAAATAAAATGTCTGCTTTTTTAAATCCATAAACTTTATCTAAATAAAAGTCTATATTTTTTGAATCACCTAATAACCCATCTACAATTTCTCTAGCTTCTATACGAGCATTATCTAAAGTTAATTTTGCAGTATCATCAAATAAAGAAGCTTGAACAGATTTACTAGCTAACTTTTCAGCTATACTTTCTACAGCTCCCTCTATAACATCTTGACTAGGTTTGTAACTAGGGTTTTCAAAATACTCATAACTTTTTCTTAAATATTTACCTATGTTACTTCTTATAACAAATTTTAAATCTTCAGGTATATTTTTTTGTTCTAATAATAATCTACTTAAATCATCAATAGTATCTCTAGTTCTTACAGCTACATCTTGTAAACCTTTAGGTAACTCATTTAAAGGTATTTCTTTAGATAAATAATCTTCTAACATTTTAGTAACTTGAGGAGCATTAAATTCACCTTCTTTAACAAGTTGTTTAGATTGATAGGTTAAATCATCTAACAAATTTTTTGCTTGTTTTTCAAATCCAGCTTTAGCTAACTCACCATCTAAAATAATATTGTGCATTTCTGAACTATAATATCCTCTAGTAGTAAAGTATCTTCTTCTTAGATTTCTAATTCCATTTAAAATATTTGTAGTAGTTTGTTTAATTCTACCCCCTTCACTTGGGATAGGAACAAAAACATCATCATCTAATCTATCTTCAATTTTACTAGGAGTAAAAGGTTTTAACTTTTCTTTTAATGGAGCTAACATTTTTTTAAAAGTTTCTTTTACTTCAGGATTACTTTTTATTCTTTTTAATACACTACCTAGTGCATCTTTAGTAAGTGATGCAGTTTTAAAAGCTCCTCCTATTATTCCAGTAAAAACTCCACCATCTAATAATAAAGTTAATCTTCTTTGAGCAGCACTACTATCTTCATCAGCATCTAAATACTCAAAAAAATCTCCAATAAAGTTATCATCAAGTTCATTAGTTTCTAATTTTTCATTTATATAATTAGCTACAATAAACATTTCAGGGTCATCTGCAAAAACAAGTTGTGATGATGCTTCAGCAGCAACTAAATCTTTACCTAGTTTAATTTTTTTACTTCGTAAAACTTTTTTCTTATCTATTTTTTTACCAGTTTGTTTTACTACATCATCAACATTAGAACCCATTAGTTTTCTAAACTTACTCAGACCCACAACAAAAGGCACAACACTAGTTGCACCTTTACCTATGATTCCTTCAGGTTCTTGAATAGTATTATTATCATAAATATCAGCACCTACTATTGGTCTTAATACAGTAGACACACCTTTATCTATACTATCATTTCTATTTTTATTAATTTGCTTAACTAATTCATCATAGGACATATTTTTATCTTGAGCCATTTTTTCTAAAACTTCTCTTTGTCCAAATGTATTTAAAACAGAACTTGTATCTCCTAGTAACTTAGCACTACCTGTAACTAACTCATCAATAATACCACCCATAGTTCTTCTATAATTTTTAAAGGGTAAATTATCACCTACCCAATCTTTATAAGTTGGTTCAAATTTTTTTCTATAAAAGTCAGGGTCTGATTTTAATGGGTCAGGTGGTAATTCAGGAGATGTAATCTTTTGTATATCACCACTTAAAGGTTTTACAGAATCTTTTGTAGCTATATCTACAAACTCTGCAAATCCAAATTCTTTTTGATAAGAAGGTGTAGTATTGTAAAGTCTTCTAAGTTCCTCTAAATCATTTACATTACCTATATTATTCTCATACTTATATTGTTCGTATAGTGAAGGCATTTTAATTTATTTTATGGTCTTAAATTTAACGGGTCAGGATTCTCAATAGATTCTTTAGAAAATATTCTAGCTAAGTTATATTGTTGCCTAATAAATTCTTCTGTTTGTAATTCTCTAAATAAAGATAATGAATCTCCTAAAATTTCTTGATTAGAATTTATATCTTCTAAACTCATTCCTCTAATTCTTTCTTGTACATCAGCAGGTAATTTATCCATATCTAACACATTAAGCATAGTGTCATTTGGAGTTAAATCACCAGTATCTAATTTTTCATATACTCTTGCCATTCTACCTTTCATAATTTCAGCTTCAACTGCTGCTATATTAATACCACCAACAGCTTTTCTTTGTATTTCTGCGATATAATCTTTTACAAATTCTTGTCTTTGCTCTTCTAATTCTTTAACATCTAGACCTTTATCTTTTCCATTGCTAATTGCAACAGTTAAATCAAATATTTCATTAGCTTTATCTATAGTATCTTGAGTTAAATCTTCAATACCTAATACTTTTCTTTTAGCTGATTGTAATCCTCTATTCCAAGTATTCCATTCTAATGATGTGTTATCTTCAGGTTCTGGTTTTAATTCTTTATAAGTGTCTTCAGCATCTTCAAGTTTTAATAAATTAAGTTTAGCATTAAATCCTTCTTGATATGAAGCTATTGCATCTACAGCAGCGTTGTATGTCATACCACCAGCCGTCCATTCTTCTCTGATTCCTCTTCTTAATCTTAAACTATCTTCTCCAGCTTCAGCTAAACCACTTTGAGTTAATAATGTGGTTAAATCTGCATTACTAATTTTTAAACCACTTATTTCACCTTTTTCTTTTTTAATACGAGCTATATCATCTTGAGTAAATCCTTTTATTCTAGTTTGATTTGCTTCTCTTTGTAATTTTAATTTTTCAACTTTATCAGCATATTCTTCTTTATCTTTACCTATTCCTATTTTACTAAATGCTTTATGAACTAAACTTACATTAGCAGGAGAAGCTATTTTATCTCTTTGTGCTAGATAGTAATCCATGTATGGTTTAGTAAACTCTTCTTTAGTAGTAATAGATTTATCTAATTTATTATATGTGTCCATAAATTCTTTTTCTTGTTTGTCAGAATAATCTGTCATCCAATCGAGTTTGTATTTTGCAATATCTCCACCTTGTAAACTCATTAATTCTTTTTCTTGAGTATGTGCATCATTAAAAGCTTTTTCAGCATCAGCTCTATAATAATTTAAAGCTCCATTTTTTTGAATATTTTCGTATTGATTAGACAGTTCAACTCTTTTAGTCCATTGATTATTTAGTTTTGCAACCTCTAAAGTTTTTTGTCTTTCAAGCTCTTCTAAATTTTTTCTTACTTTACTTTGCATACTAGCTTCTCTAGCATTAAAAAATAAAGATGCTAATAAAACATTTCTAGCTCTATTATCTTTTTTATCTCTATTAGATAAGAAAGCTCCTATAAGGTCTCCTGTTTGTGAACCGGGGTTTTTATCTAATAAACTTTTTAAAAAATCTGACATATTATTCCTCTTTTGCTAATAAGCTATTGCTTTTTTGTTTTTCTACTTTATCTAATAAACTTTGTGGTATTTCAGTTTCCTCAATAACTTCTCTAACTTCTGTAGGTACGGACTGTGGATTTACTCTACTTACAGCTTGTTTCCTTATATTATCTAATTCGTTTATGCCACCTTGTAAAGTTTCTATTTGTTTATCTGCAGACATTTCTATGGGCTCTTTATCATCTCCTGAATCTAACACATAATCTATTTCTGCTTTTTCAGCTAAAGCTATAAGCATATACATAGTTGGTTCAACCATAAGTGTCATTAAGTCTGGATTCCATTTACCTTCTAAAAATCCTGTATAAAGAATACTAGAAGCAATATCAATAACTCCTACACCATTACTTAATGATAATAAAATATTTGTAGTTGTTTCTGGAACTGTAAGAGTTTCAAAAATATAAAACATAGTTTCTTTTGGGTTAGTAAACTCTGAAGGTTTTTCCCAGTTATATGCATCTTCTGGGGAGTTAGTTAAACTTTGTCCGGGAACAGCTTTACCTGTTTCAAAACTATCTGATATAAATTTTATTGCTTTTTCTGAAATTGCCATAATTTTATCCTATGAATATACTTGTGCTTGTCCTAATAAATACTGTGGAGAAAGAGTACCAAACAATAAACTTTGATTTAGTTGTTGAAAGTTTGTAGCTGGTAAATTAGGTATTTGATTTTGTACCTCTCTCACATAAGCTCCTTGAGCACTCTCTTGCATTGGTTGAGAAGCTACACCAGCACTTTGAAACTGTTCTTCTGGCTCTCCCATAATTGTATTTATAGCTAAACTACCAACTACACTTCTTGCAGTATCGGGAATAAAATCTGGTCCTACAAGTTCTTTAGTTTTACCTATTGGGTCTTGACCAAACTCTTTTATACCCTTTCCTAAATCTGTAAAATTTTGTTTTATTTCTTGTCCTAAAGTAGGAGTTTTACTTTGTGATACAAAATCAGTAGGTGTCATTAATCTATCTGAAATATTACCTGTTTCAAAATTTGGTAAACTACCTTCAAATCCGGGTATATTTAAATTATTGGCTAGTTTGTTAAGAGAACCAGTAACAGTATCACTAATAATTGGAGGACTATTAACAATACTTTTTTCTATTGCTGCCATATTTAATTGACCTGAAGGCAATGCTGTTCCTGTAGCAGAACTTAAAGCTGAACCCTCTGTAAGACCTGTTACAGTTTTTGATAAAGCATCTGTTCCTGCAGCAATACTTTCTACTGTTCCAGCCCCAGCAGTTGCAGTAGTAGTTGCACCAGCACTTGAAGCAGGAAGAGTTGTAGGTATATTTACTGTAGGAGGAGGCGTTATTCCTAAAGCACCTTTTATACCATTAAAGGCTCTACCTATTAATGGTCCTAACATCATACCAATAGCTATACTTCCTATAAAAGCACCTATCTTACTACTAAAAAGTTTTTTAACTCCTTTCTTTATTTTTCTACCTACTTTTCTTAAAAATCCCATAATATTATCCTAGTCCTGATTGATACGAATTTCTTAATGAACTTATTAAACTTGTTAAATAGTCATCATAAACTTGTCCTGATTTACCTTCATTAGCAATAGCTGTTGCAAGTATTTGAGCATTTCTATTTTCTTGATTTTCAAAAGCTCTAAAATCAAAATCTGCTTGGTCTCTTAACTCTTGCCATAAAAATGACATAGACTGAGAACTTAAATTAAATGCGTTCATAGCATTTTGCATATTAATTTGATTTTGTGCAGCAGTATTAATTGTATTTGCTTGTCTTCTCCATTGCACATTAGAAGCTTCAACAGCAGCAGCATTTTGTGCATTCCATTGATTTCTTGCAAAGTCTTGTTGAGAATTAAACTGGTCTACTTGAGTTATAAGTTGTGCATTAAATTTATTTATATCAGCTTCTCTTCCAGCTCTTCTAGCTTCTGCAGCATTTGATTGAGTTGCATTAAATTGACTCATCGCATTTGCTTGAGAAGAATTATATTGATTTATTTGTGCATTTAAATTTGCCATAAATTGATTTGTTTGATTTTCACTTGTAGCATTAAATTGATTAGATGCATTTTGAGCTGCTTGATTACTTAAAATTCTTTGTTGTGTTTGTTGAGCTTTTAACATATTGGCTTGTTGTTCACTACTAAGATTAGCCATATCCATTTGTAAAAAGTTTTTAGCATTTTGTATTTGTGCTTGTTGATTTAAATTAGCTTCAGCTAAATTAGCTTGAGACATTAATACAGCATTTTGTATAGTGCTTTGTTGGTCAGCACTAGCCTCTGTTAAACTAATAGTTTGAAAAAATTTACTATTAGCTAAAGATGTTTGTTGTTCAGCACTAAATTCTGCTACATCTAATTGAAATACATTTTTAGCATTATTTAAAACAGCTTGTTGTTCTCTTTGTGCATTAGATTCAGCAACTTGTGCTTCAATACTTCTTTGTTGACTTACACTTTGTTGTATAGCTTGAGCATTACTTTGAGCTAAAGGTATAGCACTTTGTATAATAGCATTAAATAAATTATCTCTACCGACACTAGATGCACTTAAACCTCTTCTTGCTAACATAGCTTCTACACTAGCAACAGCAGGTTGAGCCCATGCAGGTATTTCACCTTCTTCCATACCACTTAACAAACTATCTAATTGATTAGATACTAAAGCTTCTTCTGGTAATCCAGCTATTACTCCCCTTTCTTGTTCTGTAAAATCAGTTAATTTATCTTCTAAAGCTTCAGGGTTATTACCTAACTGAGTAATAGCATCTTCTTGTAATCCTGCATTTCTTAATTGTTTTTTAGCTCTAGTAACTCTGGCTAAATTAGTACCTGCATTATTTGCTGCAATAGCTTTTGCTTCTGGACTTAATGTACCTTTAATTGTTTCTGCTACAGCTCCTTCTTGAACAGTAACAGTAGCACCCTCAATAGTAGCAACTTTATCTACTCCTGCAGCTTCAGCGATAGCACCATCTGATAATGTTCCTTGTGCAGCTTCAACTTGAGCTTTAGTATCGACAGTAGCTGCTCCCATTTTTGAAGCAGTCATTCTTCCCATAATAGGTTGCCCTTCTGCATCAACTCCTATTTGTGTTAAAGGTACTTCTGCTTGAGCTACTTTATCTGATTCTATAGTTGTAACTTTTTCTGGAGTAGTTTGTTTTGCAGTAGTTTTTGTAACTGAAGTTGGTTGTGCCATAGTTGTTTGTTCTTGGTCTTTTACATCTCCTACTTTTCTTGCTGTAGGTATTACTGCTGTTTCTGGTAGCATACCTTGAGCAGCACCTTCTACTAAATTTGCAGACCTTTCAATTCTTTCTCTTCTTTCGTTAGATGCAGTAGTGCTTCCACCACCTACGTTACTTCCTCCACCACCAATACCGGGAATATCAATAATATTGTCATCACCACTATTTCTATCAATAAGTGGAGGTACACTCCCCGGTTGTATTTGATTTTGTCTATCAACAGAAAATCTATTTCTTAATTCTTCTTGTCGTCTTTCAAATCTTTCTTTGTCTTCATCTTCATTGTGAGGACCACCATGAAATTTAGACACTCTTCCACCAGTACGCATATCTACTCTATCACCTGTAGTATATCTATTTCTTTTACTTCTTCTTTTTTTCTTTTCTTTTTTTGCCATTATCTTTTCCTGCACGATGTAGCAGCTTCATAAGAAGTTTAGGTTTATCTGTCATCATTATGATTACTGCTCGTTTCATTTTACTTCAAATAATTTGTCAACCTTTTCGTGTAATTTTTCTACTCTATCCATTAGAGTATTCATATCATCTTTTAATTCTTGTTTAGTTACATAGTCTCTTGCAATCTCTTCACGAGTTTTGTTTAAGAGTATGTCAATCCGTTTAGCCTCTGCAGTATTACCACGAATACCATAAAGCACGGGAGCTAACACCAAAGTTATAAAGATGTTCCAAAATAAATAAGGTGTTAGTTCCATAACTAGCTAAGTACTTTAGTTACGCTAGTAGGTGTTACTTTCTCAGCTATCTCAGCATCTAATGCAGTTTTCATAGCTGTAACAGTATCAGCAGTTAATGCTGTTTCGACCCAGCCTTGAACATCACTAGCTTTTAAGCTAGACCATTCTATAAAGCTTGAAAGGTCTGAAGTGTCAACAGACTGTGAACCATAACAAGTAGCAGTCCAGTTATTACCATCGCTATCTTTATTAGTATCATCAGTTGCTGTAAGTCTCCAATGTACATTATAGACTACATCACTTTTACTATCTTTTGTAGGGTATGTGTCGCAAGTGCTAACATCCCAAGTATATCCTATTGCCATATTTATTCTCCTTTTAAGTTATTAATTTCAGATTGTAAGGCATCAACCTGTTCGTGTAATTCTTGTAATGCTTTAGTAAGTACAGCTATGTAAGGACTTGTTAATCCTTCACTAATTTGTTTGTAACCATTTTCATCATTTGAAACAAATTCAGGTAAAACTGTTTCAACATTTTGTGCAATAAATCCATAAGGCACATCTAAATTACTTTCTGTAAATGTAAAAGAAGATGGTTTTAGAGCCATAACTTTATCTAAACAACCAGTCACATCTTTTATATTTTCTTTTAATCTTTCATCAGAAGTAGCTGTAAATTGTGGTGAACCACCTGAACCAAATGTAATTTTACCACCAGCAGTACCACCTCCACTTATGTCAAAGTGTATGTATGTATTTGTAGAACTTGCTGTTCCATCTGATTTTCTTATAAACAATGCTGCATCAGTTGATGCTTCTACTATTGATACTTTTGCATTAGAAATTTGTGATGTTGTTCCTATTTGAACATCACCAGAAGAATCAATACGCATTCTTTCTGTATTATTAGTACCGAATACAAAATCATTATTGGCTCTATTGTATAAAAATCCTACATCATCTGTTCCACTAGCAAAACCTTGTCCTAAAATTATTTCTTGTGCTTCAGCGTTACCATCAGCTCTTAAAGATAATGCAGCAGCACCAGAGGATTCACCAACTAACATAATTCTATCGCCTACTACATGCAGTGGTTCACTAGGACTGCTGGTGTTAATTCCAACATTACCAGTACTATCAATACGCATCTTTTCAGATAATGTAACTGCTGCTCCTGCACTACCACTAGCTTGTGTAAAAAATTGGTGAATACCAGCTTCTTGTCTGTAAGCTGATGATTCATTAGCTTCAATGTACGCAAAAGCACCTGTATCAGAATCAACATACATATTATCTGTAACAAAAGTACCATCAAGACCATGAACTCCTGTAGCATTTTCACTTATTACTGAACCTTTTTGACCTATAAAAACTTGTGTCCAACCAGTATGTGTATCAGAAGGTGGAGTAGTTCCCATACCTATTGCACCAGTACTTGTCATTCTCATTCTTTCTGTATTATTTGTAGAAAGTGCTAATGTATTACTAGCAGGTGCATGAATAAATACTTGGTCAGAAGTATTTGTAAAATGCAATTTATTAGTGCTTTTAATTTTTGCATCGCCATCAATAACTAATTTTTCATCTGGACTACTTGTACCAATACCAACACCAGTAGAATCTATAATAACTCTTTCAGTACCACCAGTATCAAATCTTATTTTATCTTCATCACTTGATTCTTCTACTTGAACCATGGTATCACCATCGGCATCACTTAGTTGTGTAGCTGTTGTAATACTTGTATTAGTTGCAGTTATAGCTTCTACTGCTACACCTGAAGGTGGGGCTACTCCAAATGTTAAAGTAGTACCACTTACTGAAAAACTATCTTTGTTTTGATAAACACCATCAAAGTAAACTGATACATTGTTTTCATGTACTGGAGCAACTGATAATGTTAATGTAGTATCAGAACCATCTCCAGTCATTGTAGCTATTGAGTTATTAGAACCACCTACAGTTGTTGTACTATGATAGACTGTAATAACTCTACCATTAGCAGGAGCTGTAGCAAATGTTAATGTAGTTCCTGAAACAGAGTAAACATTCTGTGCTTGGAAAACACCATCAACAAATACCATTAAATTGTTTTCGCTGTCTGGAGCTGTACTTAATGTAAAAGTTGTATCACTTCCATCACCTGTAAAGATATTGGTGTCCATGTTTGTACCTGAACCACCACCGGCTATTGCACCCCATTCAGTTGTATAACCTTCAAACTTACCTGTTTCTGAATTATATCTAAAATAACCTGCTGCTGGTGAAGAAGGTCTTTGTGCTGTTGTACCTACTGGTACATGTATTGAGTCTGTATTAGAACCTAAGTCAAGTGAAACATCTGGTGAAGTTTGATTGACACCTATTTTATTTTCACTTACATCAACAAATAATACACCACTATCTACATTAACATCTCCAGAGAATGTAGCTGCATTAAATGTTGTAGGCACTATATTAGCACTACCATCAAAGCTTACACCACCAATAGTTCTTGCAGTTGTTAAAGTAGCTGCTGAACCTGTAGTGTTTTGATTAAGAGTTCCTACTGTTAAATCTATCGTACCATCGGAGTCTTGATAATCAACTGTAATACCTGATTCAGTATTAGAGCTAAACATAGCACCAACTGTATCTTGTACAACCTCTGTTAGGTCTATATTAGCTGTACCATCAAAACTTACTCCGTGTATTGTTCTAGCTGTTTCAAGTGCTGTAGCTGTAGCTGCATTACCTGTTGTGCTTTGATTTAATGTACCAACTGTAAAGTCTAATGTACCATCACTATCTTCGTAAGTTACAGTAATACCACTTTCAGTATTACTAGATACCATAGCTCCTACAGTATCTTGAATAACCTCTGATAAATCAATGTTAGCTGTACCATCAAAAGATACACCATGTATTGTTCTTGCTGTCGCTAACGCTGTAGCTGTATCTGCCAAGGCTACAGAAATATTAGCTGTACCATCAAAGCTTGTACCACCGATAGTTCTAGCAGTTTCTAAAGCTGTAGCAGTTGCAGCATTACCTGTAGTATCTTGGTTAAGTGTTCCAATAACAAAGTCTAAAGTATTATCACTATCATCATAAGTTACTGTAACTCCTGTTTCTGTATTAGAAGTTACCATAGCTCCTACAGTATCACTAATTGTTTCTGCTAGTGTTGTACCATTTATTGTAATAGCATCAGCTTCTAATGTACCATCAATGTCTACATCTCCTGATACATCTAATGTAGCTGCATCAAGTTCACCTGTTATAGTTATGTTTCTTGCACCTGTAAAGTCTTTGTTACCATCTACAATAATAGCTTTAGAAGCTTCTACAGTTCCTACTGTTGAAACATCTACATAATTAAGTTCTGTTGTAGTTGCTGTAACACCATCAAGTAAGTTTAATTCTGTAGCTGTTGATGTAACTCCATCAAGTATGTTTAACTCTGATGCAGTACTGGTAACTCCATCAAGTATGTTTAGCTCTGCTGTTGTAGATGTTACACCATCCATTATATTTAATTCAGCAGTAGTTGCAGTTACACCATCCATAATGTTTAGTTCTGCTGTTGTTGCAGTAACTCCATCCATTATATTTAGTTCTGCAGTTGTAGCAGTTACTCCGTCAAGAATATTAAGTTCGGCTGCTGTGGATGTCACTCCATCTAATATGTTTAGTTCAGCAGCAGTTGATGTGATTGCTGTGCCATTAAAGTTTATAGCATCTAAATATGCAACACCATCAATATATAAATCTTTCCATTCTTTTGAAGAACTACCTAAGTCATATGTGTTATCATCATCTGGAACAATATTAGAATCTACTTCACCACCAAAAACAATATTGTCTGTATCAGCATCACCTAAAGTTAGTGTGCCACCATTAAATGTTGTTGTACCTGTTACTGTAAGATTACCACCTACATCTACATTACCTGTAGTGGTAACAGTAGTAAATGCACCACTAGAAGCTGAGTTAGCTCCTATAGTAGCACCATCAACAGTACCACCATTAATATCAGCAGTATCAGCAACTAAAGCATCTGTAGTAACTGTACCATCAAAAAATGCATCTTTAAATTCAAGAGAGCTAGTACCTAAGTCAATATCATTATCTGTTACAGGAACTATAGCACCATCTGCTATATATAATTGTTGTACTGAACTACTAGATACTTCTACATAAAACTCAATAAAATTATTTGTAGTGTCTATTAAGACTTTGTTGTTTGGAGAAGTTTCTCCTGCATCACCAATTAATCCTATAACTGGTCCAGAAGCTGTTGTTCCATCATGTGAGTGTCCTGTTGAGTTGTTAAATGCATTTACTAACTGGTTATATTCATTATTAAATAACGCAGCAGTAATTGTATCTCCATCTGCAAAAGAACTTTGTCTTGTATATCCTGCCATTATTTACTCTCCAATTTTGTTTTTAATTCTTCTACTTCTGCTGTTAGTTCTTGTACAGCTTTTACTAACAATGGTGTTATTCTTCCATAATCTACACCTTGCATTTCATCACCATCTTTTTCACCATAAACACAGTCACTAAATATTTCATCAACCTCATGTGCTATAAATCCTTCAGCTTCTTCACCTGTTTCTTTCCAAGTAAATTTTACTGGATTTAATTTATTTAATCTTTCTAAACCATTTTGCATGGTTTCTATATTTTCTTTTAATCTATAATCAGATGATGTGTTATAAACTGTTGAAGAACCACCTGATGTAATTGAGCCTACTGCTGTTGCACTGTCATTTTCAAACAAACATAAAAATCCATTACCAAAAGATGATTTTCTTACTATTAGTCCAGCACCTGCAGTTCTTGTTACAATAGCATCTGATGACGCTTGTATTGATAAATCCTCTGAGCCTCTTACGCCACTTGTCGTGCCAATAAGAACTTTACCACTAGCATTAATTCTCATTCTCTCGGTATCAGTGTTTGTATTAAAAACTATAGTATCTTCACCTTGTAGTTGTAATGCACCTGAACCAGTTGCACTAGTTAAACCTACTGAACCATACTCAACATTATTATCACCTCTAAGCATAAAATGTTTTTTACCATCACCATTTCTAGTTTGAATGATTGCACCAGTACCAACATTACTTACGCCATTAAATAAACCTGCGTATGTGCTGTTTCCTATAGATGTGCCTAGTTGTAACAGACCAGCACTTGTTAGTCTTGCATTTTCTGAAGTATTAGTTTGAAAATACAAGTAATTACCATTGTTATTGTATAAAACAGCACCTATATCATCATCATCCGTATCGCCCATAACCATACCAGCAAGACTAGATGTGCCTGAAACTGCTGCTATTATTGAATGGTCGCTAGATTTTTGAACTTTTAATTCTCTGTCAGTAGTTGTAGTACCTATAGAAACAAGACCTGAACTATTAATACGCATCCTTTCTGTATCACTTGTTCCAAAAGCTAAAGTGCCTGTACTTGGTGTAAGTAATGCTACTGCAGAAGCAGTTTTAAATTGAAAATCTGCATCTGATGCATTTGTAAAGTTAGCAAGAGTTCCATCTGCTGCTGAAACACTAAAAGGTGAGCTGGGTGCAGCACCTACTCCTACTCGGTCATTACCACCATCAACAAATAACATGTGTGTTTTACCATTAGACTCAACTCTAAAATCAGCATCTGCTGAACTTTCATTAATTACTACGCCACCATCTAAATCTACTAAAGATGCTGAAACTTTTGTTATCGCCATATTTTATCTCCTGCCTGAAGGTATGTAATCTACATAAAAACCATTTATCGTATATGGTGGTTTTGTGTCATCACTTATAATTGTAAAATTGTTACTTGTTCCACTTCCTTGTAATGGAACTCTTATTAAAGGATTATCTCCACCACCGAATACATTAGTATTAAATAATGCATCGCCAAACTTTGAAGGTGGATTGATAACTCCTAAATCAAATAAATCTGGTGGTTGTGGAACATCTGTATTACCATAATCAAATCTAACTTGTACATCTGGTTCTGTTATACCTTCAGAACTTGCTGATACTCTAAGATAATGTAAAGTCTTTAATGTTCCTAAGTCACCATAATCATAATTAGGTGTTTCAAATCTAGCTAATATATTACTACCATCAAAACTATTTCCTGTATCATGTTGATAAACAAAACCATTTGTATCTCCATGATAGTATTGTTCTACATTATTATTATCAAATCCTGAACCTATAGCAGTAACTTCTAATCCTCTTGTTTCTGACCATTGAAATCCATTTGGTCTTAATGTTCCTATAATTCCTTTTTGTTGTGTTTGTTCTAAACTTGTATTTGTATAAAATAATCTGTATTGTGACTTTTCTCGTAATACAACACTATCTATTACAAATGAATTTATGTTTTCTGCTAAGTTTGTTACTAAAGGTTGTATAGATTTACTAACTGTACCTAACTCGACATCTCCGATTCTTGCAGTACCGGCAACTGTTCTTAATCCATCTGGTGCTAAAAATATTAAGTCACCACCAATCTCTTGAATACTATAGCCACTTAAACAGCCAACATTCTTTGTAACAGGTACTATGGCTATATTACTTGAATCATTTATATTTATTAATTTAAATATACTGTTTGTACAAAATATAAATAACTCATTACGGAATCCTCTGATTCCTTCTATCTGGTCTTCTACTACTATAGAACCTGAACCAGTACCACTAAAGCTTGTAGGGTCTAATGTAGCACTAAAAAATATAGTACTTAAATTATCTTCAACTCCTGCAGCTATTAAATGTTTATCGTGAGTTGTAACATATTTAACACCCTTTGTTCCTGTTACAGTTATTTCTTCTGCAAAGAATGTTCTAGATGTTAATGCTCCCGTACCTTCCATTCTAAATATGTAAGGTTTGTTAGCACCATCAGCTATAATAACTTGACCATAATCAAATGTAGCTCCATCAAATAATGTAAACTGACATTGACCTTGAGAAGTTCTTGTTAGTGTGCTTCTACCTGTAAAGGTACTGTAATTATCGCCACTACTTGATACAGAACTTCTACCTATATTTACCCAAGTCTGTCCATCATTAGTAAAAAATATTCCTGTACCTGCAGTAGCTATTACACCATCTGCATAAGGAAATACACCTAATATATTTGTTGTACCACCTGTAGGTTGTGTAGCACTTGTAGTACCAAACTTTTGATACCCATTAATTCTTCTGTAGCCACCCTCTGTAGAAACCTCAAAGTTTCTTAAGTCTTTTGCAACTCCGGGAGTTTTAAGTAAATCAATTACATTAGATGATTCTACTAACCCTCCGTTTACTGCAACTGTATAAGGTTGACTTATTGCCATATTTATTCTACTTTAGCCTTCTAGTGTTGTTATTCTTGCTTCTAGTTCTTGTATTGTTTTTACCAGTAATGGTACAAGTTTGCTTTGGTCTATACCTTGATATTCTGGATTTCCTTCACTATCAACTGCATCTTTTTCACCTGTAATAGCTTCAGGCACTATACTTGAAACTTCGTGAGCCAAAAACCCATCAACTAATGTATTTGTTTCATCAGATTTAAAATTAAATCTAGCAGGTTTTAATTGTTTTAATCTTGTGGTTGCATCCCAAGTGTAGTCTACATTTTCTTTTAATCTGTAATCTGAAGATGTGTTAAATGCTGTTGCAGTTGTTGTTACAGTTATACTTCCCACATTTGAAGCATCTCTTAAAAATTCTAAAACACTTCCATTACTATTTTCTCTTTTAAAATAACCTGATGCACCATTGAATCTTGATGAAACTATATAATCATCAGCACCACTGACTCCAAAACCTGAATGTCCATCACTTAATAGTGTAAGAGGAGTTTGAGTAGTTCCCACCAATAAATTGCCCGAACTATCAATACGCATTCTTTCTGAATTTGCAGTATGAAATGTCATTATATCTGAACCGGGTAAAACAATACCAGAATCTGTATCTGCATCACCTAAATATTGGTCAGCATAAATTGTTCCAACATTTGTTAAATCAGCTTCACTAAAACTTGTAGCACCTAAAGTATTAGCTGCTGCTGTGGAAGTTATGCCTGTTGAAAATGTCACAAGCTCATCACTACCAATAGTTATAGCTGTTGCATTACTTCCGTCTACTATTCCGGGGGTACTTGATAGTTCTACTGGTACTTTTGTTGTCATCTATATCTCCTAAAAATATGTTCTATCATCTGTCATGTATTTAGGCGTTGGATTCATAAGATTTGATTTCATGTATCTCATTGCTTTTTTATAATCATCTAATGCAAAAGCTGCCTGTTGTGGACTTTCTTTAAACTGCCATACATAGTATCTAGTCCTTGCAGTCACAACATTACTGTATTGTTCTGGTAATGCCATTGTATCTCCATGAGCATCTAAAGCTGTAGGCTTTGTAAATGCATAAAAGTGTACATTATAAACTTTGTCTGGTATTGGACTTAATCCAAACTTTCTACTATCAGGAGATTTAATTACATATACAGGTTCGCCATGACTTGAATCTGCATCGTCTGAGTTTTCACTATCTCTGTAATATCTTCTCCAATCAGCTAGTGTTAAAAATTTTAATCCTTTAGAAACAAAAGGACTTGATTCTCCACTTACATTTATTGTTGTTATGTAGAAGTCATCCCAATCTATAGAAGCAAAATCTGTAGTTATGCTAGAACTACCATCTTTTAAAGTATAAAATCTTTGTCCTGCTACAGTTGCTACTGTTGTATTACCATAGAAAGGGTCTGTACTTCCACTTACACCAGCACTAAAAAAAGGTAACTGTGGTTCTTGATTAGCTATATCAAATATAGATTTATTAATTGCATCCTTTACAAACTTCTGAAAACCTACAGCGTTTGCAAAGTTTGCAGAAGTTAGTGGGATTTCATTTAGTTCTCGAAGAACTTCGTTAGTTAAATCTAAATATGTTGTAGCCATTATTTTTTATGTACCTTTTGTATTGCAAAGTTTGCCATTAAACTTGCACCTTTGTGTGGTACAAACTTTCCTTT
>Ga0209232_1000617_pt1 | contig 21348 bp, 22 predicted proteins | sample ETNvirenome_2_60_FD_184066 | JGI IMG/M metagenome (GOLD analysis project Ga0209232, IMG submission 184066) | Marine viral communities from the Pacific Ocean - ETNP_2_60 (SPAdes) (version 2) | ecosystem: Environmental > Aquatic > Marine > Oceanic | place: Pacific Ocean | collected 2013-06-22
CGCGGGAATGACGAAGGGAAGAGAGAGCGTCCACAATCGGCCGAATCAAGGCGGCAGCAAGGGGCTGCTCGCGCAGCCCCTTGCTGCCGGACGCGCTGGTGCGATCAGCCCTTCAGTCGTGCCGCATAGTCACCGCGCAGGCGCACGAAATTGTCCCAGTGCGGAGTCGCCGCGGTCCCGCGCAGTTTGGCTTCGAGCACATCGACATGCGAATGCCAGCCGGCGCTGACATTGAGCAGCACCGCGGGATCGGCGACGCGGCGGTGGATGATCGTCAGCAGGACATCGTCGCCCTTTTCCTGCAGCAAGAGCGTCACGCCGCCGGTGCTGCCCCAGCTGATCGCCAACCGGTTCGGGGCCGATATTTCAAGGATTTCGCAGGTCATGCGATGCTCGTCGTCCATGCCGTCTGGGCGCGCGCCGGGCGGGTCGGTCAGTTCGTCGTTGCGCCAGACAAGGTCGACGGGCGCGCCGACGCGTTGTTCCATGGCACCCGCAGCGAGCCATTGGCGGCGCAGGTCGCTGTCGACGAGATACGACCAGACGCGTTCGATCGGGCCGGGGAGCAGGCGTTCGAGCGTCAGGGTCGCGTCGTCGGTCACCACGCCATAATCCTGGTCGGTCGTCATGATCGTCATCTTCATTCTCCTTCTGTCCCGGGGAGGGGCGGCCTGGGGGGAGGCGGGGCGGCATCGTCGGCGCGCAGCAATTGTTCGAGGGTGTCGAGGCGGTTGGTCCAGAAACGGCGATAGACGCCGAGCCACTGGTCGGCGGACATCAATGGGGCTGGCTCGAGGGCGCAGACATGGGTGCGCCCGCGGACGTCGCGGCGGATCAGCCCCGCGGCCTCGAGCACCTTGATATGCTTTGACGCTGCGGCGAGCGACATCGCGAAGGGCTCTGCCAGTTCGCCGACCGTGCGGTCGCCGACGGCGAGATCGCTCAGCATCGCGCGCCGCGTCGCGTCGCCAAGCGCGTGGAAGATCGTGTCGAGCATCTGCGAATCATATTCAACCATGTGGTTTAATATGATCGCGTCTCAGGAATTGTCAACCATATGGTTGAATTAATCACTGCTGCGCTCCGCCGCGGCAGATTCCGGCTTTCGCTGCGGCAAGGAGCGGGCCATAAGTAAAGCCATGTTGACCGGAATGATCCTCTCGCTCGCCCTGACCGTCCAGACCGCCCCCGCCGTCGTTACCCCGCCGCCGCGGGTGCCGCAGGTGATCCAGCCGATGATGGCGCCGCCCCCGCCGCCACCGCCCTTGCCGGTGCCAGTGCCCGTCGAGGCGCCTGATACGCGCCCCTATGTCGCGCTGGTCACCGATCTGGGCACGATCGTGGTGCGGGTGGAAAACAAGCGGGCGCCGGTGACCAGCGCCAATTTCCTGCGCTATGTCGATACGAAGCGGATGGACGGGTTTCAATTTTACCGTTCGACCAAAAGCTGGGGGCCGGCAAACCAGCTGGTTCAGGCGGGCAATCGCGGCGATGCGCGCAAGAATTTCCCGCCGATCGCGCACGAGCCGACCAAGACCAGCGGCCTGACCAGTTGCAAGGGCGCGCTGTCGATGGCGCGGTTGAACCCCGGCGATGCGACGACCGATTTTTTCCTGCTGTTGTCCGACATCAAGGGGTTCGACAGCGACGCGCCGGGCAGCGATGGGGTGGGCTTTGCGGTGTTCGGTGAAATTGTCACCGGCGCCGACATCGCCGAGCGGATTTTCAACGCCCCGATCTCGCCGACCGCGGGCGAAGGCGTCATGGTGGGCCAGATGCTGGCACCGCCGGTGACGATCAAGACCGCGCGCCGCGTGCCGGCGCCCGCGGGGGCGCCGAAAGGGTGCGTGGTGAAGGCGCCGTAAAACTGCGCCGAACCACCCATCATTTATTTTGCGTTCATCCGCGCTGTGGCTATACCGCGCGCATGACTCACAACAGCCCTTCGCGCGCGTCCGTGCGCCTGCTCGCCGCCGCTCTGATGATCACGCCCCTGCTGGCGGCTTGCGCCGGAAGCGGGGTCAAGAAGGACACGCGCTATGTAGCGCGCGACGTCAACACGCTGTATCGCGCGGCGCAGGACCGGCTCGACCGCGGCCAGTACGGCATCGCGGCGGCGCTGTTCGACGAGGTTGAGCGCCAGCATCCCTATTCGCCCTGGGCGCGCCGCGCGCAGCTGATGAGCTCGTTCAGCTATTATATGGACCGCGAATATACCCCCGCGATCGAAGCGGCGCAGCGGTTCCTGGCGATCCATCCGGGCAACAAGGACGCGCCCTATGCCTATTATCTGATCGGGCTCAGCTATTATGAGCAGATCAGTGACGTCACCCGCGACCAGAAGATCACTCAACAGGCGTCGAACGCGCTGGGCGAGGTGATCCGCCGCTATCCGGACAGCCGCTATGCCGCCGACGCGCGGCTCAAGATCGATCTGGTGCAGGACCATCTGGCGGGCAAAGAGATGGAAATCGGTCGTTTCTATCAGCGCAGCTCGAACTGGCTGGCGGCGTCGATCCGGTTCCGCGAAGTCGTCGACAAATATCAGACCACCAGCCACGCCCCCGAGGCGCTGTACCGCCTGACCGAATCCTATCTTGCGCTGGGTGTCCCGGCCGAGGCGAAAAAGTCGGCCGCGGTGCTGGGCGCCAACTATCCGGGCAATGAATGGTACGAGCGCGCATACAAGCTGATGCAGAAGAACGCGCCGACTGCCTGAGAATTTTTACCGTCGCCCCCGCGAAGGCGGGGGCCGCTGGAGGATTATGCAGCGATGAAGGGCAAGGCCGATTGCGGCCCCTGCCTTCGCAGGGGCGACGTGCTGTACTGCCGAATAGATTCTGCCTTTGTTCTGCGGTAAGGACGGCTCGTGCTAACCGCTTTGTCCATCGCCAATATCGTTCTGATCGAACGGCTCGACCTCGATTTCGCGGCCGGGCTGGGCGTGCTGACGGGCGAGACCGGGGCGGGCAAGTCGATCCTGCTCGACGCGCTGGGCCTCGCGCTCGGCGCGCGCGCCGACAGCGCGCTGGTGCGGCAGGGGAGCGGGCAGGCGCAGGTGACCGCGAGTTTTGTCGCGCCGGTGGCGGGAACGGCGCTCGCGACGCTGCTCGCCGATAATGAGATTGGACTGGAGCCGGGCGAGCCGCTGCTGGTGCGCCGCACGCTCAAGGTCGATGGCGGCAGCCGCGCGTATCTGAATGACCAGCCCTGTTCGGCGGCGCTGCTGCGCGAAGTGGGCGGGCATCTGGTCGAAATTCACGGCCAGCACGACGATCGCGGACTGCTCGCGCCTGCGGGACACCGCGCGCTGCTCGACGCCTTTGCGCGCGCCGACACCGGCGCGGTGACGGCGGCGCACGGGGCGTGGCGCGCCGCCGAGGCGAAGCTGGCGGGGGCGCGCCACGCGCTCGACGAAGCGACGCGCGACCGCGAATGGCTGGAGCATTGCGTTGCCGAATTGCAGGCGCTGGCGCCGCAGCCGGGCGAGGACGCCGAGCTGAGCGCGGCGCGCGCGGCGATGCAGAAGGGCGAAAAGATCGCCGGCGACCTGGGCGCGATCCTGGAAGCCTTTGACGGCAGCGACAGCGGTCCGGCGCTGCTGCGCGGCGCGGCGCGGCGGCTCGACCGGCTGGCAGGCGATCACCCGCTGCTCGCCGAGGCGCTCGCCGGGCTCGACCGCGCGATCATCGAGGCCGACGAGGCCGAAACGCGGCTGCGCGAAGCGGGGCGGGCGATGGAATATGATCCCGAGCGGCTCGATGCGACTGAGACACGCCTGTTCGAACTGCGCGCGATGGCGCGCAAGCACAATGTCCAGCCCGACGAACTGACCGAGCTAACCGGCACGCTGGCGGCGCGGCTCGACGCGATCGAGGGCGGCAGCGCCGGGCTGGCGAAGCTGGAGGCCGCAGTCGCCGAAACCGCCGCCGCTTACACCCATGCCGCGAGCGCGCTGTCGGACCTGCGCACCAAGGCAGCGGCGCGGCTCGATGCCGCGGTCGCGGGCGAACTGGTGCCGCTGAAGCTCGACGCAGCGCGGTTCCAGACGCTCGTCGAGCGGCTGCCCGCCGAGCGCTGGGGGCCGGAGGGCATCGACCGCGTCGAATATCTGATCTCGACCAACCCCGGGGCGCCGTTTGCACCACTGGCCAAGATCGCGTCGGGGGGCGAGCTGTCGCGCTTCATCCTCGCGCTGAAGGTTGCGCTGGCCGAAGAGGGCGGGGCGGACACGATCATCTTTGACGAAATCGACCGCGGCGTCGGCGGCGCGGTGGCCAGTGCGATCGGCGAGCGGCTCGCGCGGCTGGCGGGCGTCGGCAAGCAATTGCTGGCGGTGACGCACAGCCCGCAGGTCGCAGCGAAGGGCGCGGTGCATTTCGTCATCGCCAAGTCGAGCGAGGGGGTCGTCACCCGCACCAGCGTCCACGCGCTCGACGAAGCGGGCCGCCGCGAGGAAATCGCGCGGATGCTGTCGGGCGCCGAGGTGACCGCCGAAGCGCGCGCGCAGGCGGAGCGGCTGCTCGAGGTGGCCGGGTGACGGCGGGGCACCCGCTCGACCGGCCGGTGTGGAATATGCTGACCGGACGGCAGGCGCATCTGGCCGAGGGGGATGCGCGGGCGCTGCGGATCGACCGCGGCTATGGCGTGTTCGGGGTGGCGGCTGACCCCGGCGCCGCGGCGCAGGCGGCGCTCGCGGCGCTGATCCCCGCCGGCGAGGAGCTGTGGATCGTCGAGGGCGAGCGTTGGCCGCTGCCCGCCGGGACGCGCGAAGTGAAGCGCGCGGTGTTGACGCAGATGGTTGCCGATGGCGCGCCGCCGCCCGCCCGCGCGGGCGAGCCTTTGGTGGTGACGCTCGGCGAAAGCGATGCGGCCGCGATGGCCGCGCTCGCCGACCACGCCAAGCCGGGGCCATGGGGACCGACGACGCATCGTTATGGGCCGTTTTTCGGGATCCGCGATCAAGGCGGCCGATTGCTGGCGATGGCGGGGCAACGCATCTTGCTACCCGGCATGGCCGAAGTGAGCGGGGTGTCGACCTGGGCCGACTGCCGCGGCCGCGGCTACGCACGGACGCTGATCGGCCATGTCATGCGCGACATGGTGGCGCGCGGCGAACAGCCGTTCCTGCACAGCTACGCCGACAATGAAGGGGCTATCGCGCTGTACGAATCGCTGGGGTTCCGTATCCGGCGCGAAGTGCATGTGCTGGCGATTGCGAAATGATGGATCGGCGCTGGGTTTGAGCCGGTGGCAAGGGCGTTTATAAGCCCCTCCCCTTTAGGGGAGGGGTTGGGGTGGGGGTATGAGTCGTACCAAACGGAGCGATATTTTGCTGGGCTATGCCCATAAGATGCGTCGTCAGCCGACCGAGGCCGAGAAACGCTTGTGGCGCCACCTGTCCGGCTCGAAACTGGGAGGGCACAAGTTTCGGCGCCAAGCGATATTGGGCGGCTATATCACTGATTTCTTATGCCCTCAGAAGAATTTGGCGGTAGAAATTGACGGTGATACGCACGTTGTCGAGGCCGATGCGGCGCGGGATGCGGTGCTTGCCGGGAACGGGATCAAAGTGGTTCGGGTGACGAACGAGGATGTGTTGAAGAACATGGATGGCGTGTTGCAATTTTTGCTGATGGAACTTGAGGGTCGTGGTGACCGATGGCCCCACCCCAACCCCTCCCCTGAAGGGGAGGGGCTTTAATTGTGACCCAGATTGAATCGCTTTCTGAAGCCGAGGCCGCCAATGAATTGATGCGGCTGGCGAAGGCGATCGCGCATCACAACCGGCTGTATCATGCCGACGACAGCCCCGAGATCAGCGATGCCGATTATGACGCGCTGGTGCGCCGCAACAACGCACTGGAAGAAGCGTTTCCGCAGCTGATCCGCGCCGACAGTCCGAACAAGCTGGTGGGCGCCGCGGTCGAGGCGTCGCCGCTGGCCAAGGTGACCCACGCCCAGCGGATGATGAGCCTCGACAATGCGTTTGCCGATGACGATGTCGTCGAGTTTGCCGCGCGGGTGCGGCGGTTCCTGAACCTGCCTGAGGACGCCGCGGTTGTGCTGACCGCCGAGGACAAGATCGACGGGCTGTCCTGCTCGCTGCGCTATGAACAGGGCGTGCTGGTGCAGGCGGCGACGCGCGGCGACGGGAGCGTCGGCGAAGATGTGACGCCGAATGTGCGGACGATCGCGGATATTCCGCAGCAACTCGTCGCCCCAGCGGAAGCTGGGGTCGCTATCGTCGGTTCGCTTACGCCAGCGGTCCCAGCTTTCGCTGGGACGACGACGATCCCCGACGTCTTCGAAATCCGCGGCGAAATCTATATGGCCAAGGCTGATTTTGCTGCGCTGAATGCTGCGCAGCAAAAAGCCGAGGCGAAGCTGTTTGCCAACCCGCGCAACGCCGCCGCCGGGTCGCTGCGGCAAAAGGATGCGAGCGTCACCGCGGCGCGGCCGCTGCGCTTTCTGGCGCATGGTTGGGGCGAGGTCAGCGACCTGCCCGCGGCGAGCCAATATGAGATGATGCGGCGGATCGAAAGCTGGGGGGTGCCGGTGTCGCCGCTGCTTGGCCGCTTTGATAGCGTCGCCGACGTGCTGGCGCATTACCGCGCGATCGAGGCGCGGCGCGCCGAGCTGCCCTATGACATCGACGGCGTCGTTTATAAGGTCGACCGGCTCGATTGGCAGGCGCGGCTGGGCTTTGTGGCGAAGGCGCCGCGCTGGGCGATCGCGCATAAATTCCCCGCCGAGCGCGCGCAGACGACCTTGGAAGCGATCGACATCCAGGTCGGGCGTACCGGCAAGCTGACCCCGGTCGGGCGGCTGGTGCCGGTGACCGTCGGCGGGGTGGTGGTGTCGAATGTGACGCTGCACAACCGCGACGAGATCGGGCGGCTGGGGGTGCGGCCCGGCGACCGTGTTGTCGTGCAGCGTGCGGGCGACGTGATCCCGCAGGTCGTCGAAAATCTGACCCGCGATGAGGATCGCGCGGCTTATGCTTTCCCCGACCATTGCCCGGTGTGCGGCAGCGAGGCCGTCGCCGAGGAGGGCGAGGTCGATGTCCGCTGCACCGGCGGGCTGATCTGCGCGGCGCAGAAGTTCGAGCGGCTGCGTCACTTCGTCAGCCGCGGCGCGCTCGACATCGAGGGGCTGGGCGAAAAAAGCATCGCCGAATTTCTCGAGCTTGGCTGGCTCGACAAGGGACCGGCGGATATTTTCCGGTTGCACCGGCATCGGGACGCCTTGCTGGCGCGCGAGGGGTGGAAAGAAAAGTCGGTCGATAATCTGTTTTCTGCGATCGAGGCGAAGCGGTCGCCCGACGCGGCGCGGTTGCTGTTCGGGCTGGGCATCCGCCATATCGGCGCGGTGACCGCACGCGATCTGTTGAAGGGCGTGGGCGACATTGCATTGCTGCCCGCCAAGGCGGCCGAGATCGCCGCCTATATCGAGGCGAATCCGCGGGGCGAGGGGGAGTCGGACGGCAAATATGCGGCGCGCAAGATGGAGGCGATCAAGGCGATCCTCGACGTCCGTGCCGACGGCATCGGCCCCGCGGTGGCCGAGGCGCTGGGCGATTTTTTCCACGAACCGCATAACCGTGCGCTGTGGGACGACCTGCTGTCCGAGGTTTCGCCACCGCCGTTCGTCGTCGAAACGCGCGCCAGCGAGGTGTCGGGGATGACGGTGGTGTTTACCGGCAAGCTGGAGACGATGAGCCGCGACGAAGCCAAGGCGCAGGCCGAAGCGCTGGGCGCCAAGGCGGCGGGATCGGTGAGTGCGAAGACCGACCTGGTCGTTGCGGGGCCGGGCGCGGGGTCGAAGCTGAAGCAGGCGGCAATGCTGGGGATAAGGGTGATCGACGAAGCCGAATGGGCGGCGATTGTGGCGGCGGCGGGGGAGTGTGATTGTCCTCCTCAAATCGAGATCCCGGCGAAGGCCGGGATCTCGACGGTGCTTCAGGACGCGACGATGAGATCCCGGCTTTCGCCGGGATGACGGGATTGGGGTTGGCGCGACGTTATGCGCCGTGCGCGCCATCACAGACGGCGCCGCGCAAATGGGGTGAGGGGACCATATGGCCAAACGCGATTATCTGAATCACCTGATGCGCGATCTGGAATCGCATACCGAGGTGCGGCGGTTCGGCAGCGGGTGGTTGTCGGGGTTCTTCGCCCTGCTGTTCGCGATCGTCGGGTTCGGGATGGTGATCGCGCTGCGCTTTCCCGACTGGTTCGCGACGCCGGAGCTGGCGATCATCAAAAATTGGGGCGGGTTTCGCGGGGTGGTGCATCTGGTGCTGCTCGCGAGCTATGGGCTGGCATTGCTCAGCCTGCTGCTGCGCCCGCGCAAGGTGCTGGGCGCGACCGCGCTGATCATCGCGCTGGCGGCGACGCTGATCGGCGGCGCCAATGTCCAGCCCGCTGAAACGCAAAGCTGGGGGATATTCTTCGGGCTCGACTTTTTCGTCGTCAATCTGCTGATCACCGGTTTCATGTTCGCGCCGCTCGAACGGCTGTTCCCGCATCGCCGCGCCCAGCGCCTGTTCCGCACCGAATGGCGCGAGGATCTGTTCTATTATCTGGTCAGTACGATGTTTGTGCAGATCCTCGGCTTTCTGGCGCTCGCGCCATCGACGATCATCAACGACAGCACCAACAGCTGGGACGCGTTTCGCGCCGGGGTCGCGGCGCTGCCGTGGCTGGTCCAGTTCGCCATCGTCCTCGTCGCGTCGGACCTGGCGCAATATTGGTACCACCGGCTGTTCCACAAGGTGCCGTTCCTGTGGGGGTTCCACGCGATCCACCACAGCGCGAAATCGATGGACTGGCTGGCGGGATCGCGGATGCATTTTGTCGAGATCATCCTGCTGCGTTCGATCACCTCGCTGCCGCTGTTCACTTTGGGGTTCAGCCCGTCGGTGATGCAGGCCTATATCGGCTTCGTCTATGTCTGGTCGTCGCTGCTCCACGCCAATGTCGGGGGCAATTTCAACCGACTGGGCCACTGGATCGCGACCCCGCGGTTCCACCATTGGCACCATGGGCTGGAGCGCGAGGCGTTCGACGTCAATTTCGCGATCCACTTCCCGTGGCTCGACAAGATTTTCGGGACATTTCATCTGCCCAAGGATCGCTGGCCGGAGAATTACGGCATCCCCGAGGATGTGCCGAAAAACTATTGGGGGCAGTTCCTCTATCCCTGGACACGCAAGGGCAAGAGCGAGGAGACGCCGGCGGAATAGCCGCGGGCCGAATAGGTCGGTCGGCGCATTTTGGTTGAAAGGCGGCGGGGCGGCTTTTCCCGCCGCGCCGCTCGGCCTATAGCCGGGGTGATGATCCAATATTGGCGCTTGTTTCTTTGCCTGACGGCCTTGCTGCTCACTCCCGCCGCGCTGGCGGCCGAGCGCGGCCCGGTGGTGCTGGCGGCGGCTAGTCTGCAGGAATCGCTGACCGAAGCGGCCGGCGTCTGGGCCGCGAAGGGCCATGCCCGGCCGGTGCTGTCATTCGCCGCGTCGTCGGCGCTGGCGCGGCAGATCCTTGCGGGCGCGCCCGCCGACCTGTTCCTGTCGGCGGATGAGGACTGGATGGATGCGGTCGCCAAGGCGGGATTGCTGCGGGCGGGGAGCCGTCTGGCGCTGCTCGGCAACCGGCTGGTGCTGATCGCGCCGGTGTCGAGCAAGGTGCGGCTGACCCCGGCGCGTGGTTTTCCGATCGCCCGCGCCCTTGGCACCGGCCGCCTTGCGCTCGCCGATCCCGCGGCCGTGCCCGCGGGCAAATATGCCAGGGCGGCGCTGACCAGACTGGTCGTGTGGCGCAGCGTTGCCGCGAAAATCGCCCCGGCGGAAAATGTCCGTGCCGCATTGGCGCTGGTCGAACGCGGCGCGGCGCCGCTCGGCATCGTCTATGCGACCGACGCGCGGGCATCGAAAGCGGTGCGGATCGTCGCGTTTCTGCCCGCCGCCAGCCACCCGCCGATCCGCTATCCGGTCGCGGTGCTGAAGGCATCGCGGCACCAGGATGCGGCGGGATTCCAGGCCTTTCTGCGGTCGAAGCAGGGCCGCGCGATCTTTGCCCGCCACGGCTTTTCGGCGCCCTGATGCTGTCGGCGGAAGAGTGGGGGATCGTCGCGCTGTCGTTGAAGGTCGGCGGCGCCGCGGTGCTGATCACGCTGCCGATCGCTTTTGCGCTGGCGTGGCTGCTCGCGCGTTATCGCTTTCCGGGGCGGATTGTCGTCGATGCGCTGGTGCATTTGCCGCTGGTGCTGCCGCCGGTGGTCACCGGCTGGTTGCTGCTCATCGCGTTCGGCCCGTTCGGCCCGGTCGGGCGCTGGCTGGAAAGCTGGTTCGGGGTCAGCCTGATGTTCCGCTGGACCGGCGCTGCGCTGGCGGCGGCGATCATGGCCCTGCCGCTGATGGTCCGCGCGATGCGGCTGTCGATCGAGGGCATCGACCGGCGGCTGGAAGGGGCGGCGCGGACGCTGGGCGCGAGCCCCTGGTACAGCTTTTGGACGATCAGCCTGCCGCTGGCGCTGCCCGGCGTTCTCGCGGCGCTGGTGCTCGGCTTTGCGCGGTCGATCGGTGAGTTTGGCGCGACGATCACCTTTGTTTCGAATATTCCGGGCGAAACCCGCACCCTGCCCCTCGCCATCTATTCGGCGCTGCAGGTGCCCGGCGGCGAGGCGATGGTGACACGGCTGGCGCTGCTGTCGGTGGCGCTGTCGCTGGGCGCGCTGATCCTGTCCGAATGGCTGGTGCGGCGGACCCATGGCGAACGGGCGCGCCATGGCGATTGATATCGATGTCGCCAAGCGGCTGGGCGACCGGACGATCGCGGCACAATTTACCGCCGGGCCGGGGCTGACTGCGCTGTTCGGGCCGTCGGGGGTCGGCAAGACGAGCATCCTCAATATGGTCGCCGGGCTGCTGCGCCCCGACCGCGGGCATATCCGGATCGGCGCGCAGACGCTGTTCGGTGACGGCGTCGACCTGCCGCCCGAGGCGCGGCGGATCGGCTATGTCTTTCAGGACGGGCGACTGTTCCCGCATCGCCGGGTGCGCGCCAATCTGCTGTACGGCCATGGTCTGGCCGATCCCGCGGCGCGCTGGATGAGCCTGGACGAGGCGGTCGATTTCCTTGGCATCGGCGGGCTGCTCGGGCGCTGGCCGCAAAGCCTGTCGGGGGGCGAGGCGCAGCGCGTCGCGATCGGCCGCGCCCTGCTGCGCGGTCCCGACTGCCTGTTGCTCGACGAGCCGCTGTCGTCGCTCGACGCGGCGCGGCGCGGCGATATCATGGCGGTGATCGAACGGATTCGCGACGAATTGAAACTGCCGATCCTGTATGTCAGTCATGACCGCGCCGAGGTCGAGCGGCTGGCGACGTCGGTGGTGGAGATTGGCGAATAAAGTTTCACTTGAAACCATTTTGATGATAGAAGCGATCTGATGGAAAGCCAGTTTACCCACGTCCACGATACGCCGCCGCCGGGCGCCGCGGCCGATTGGACCTGTCCGCAAAATTGGGATGCCTTCACCGCCGACGAACATGCGATGTGGGACCGGCTGTTCGCGCGCCAGTCGGATATGCTGCCGGGCCGCGCCGCCGATGCCTTTCTGCGCGGGATCGATGTGCTGCGGCTCGAAAAGCCGGGGATTCCCGATTATCGCGAGCTTAATGCGCGGTTGATGGCGGCGACCGGGTGGCAGGTCGTTGCGGTGCCGGGGCTGGTGCCCGACGCGGTGTTTTTCGACCATCTGGCGAACCGGCGTTTCCCGGCGGGCAATTTCATCCGCACTCCGCAGCAGCTGGACTATCTGCAGGAACCCGACGTGTTTCACGATGTGTTCGGCCATGTCCCGATGCTCGCCGACCCGGTGTTTGCCGATTATATGGTCGCCTATGGCGAGGGGGGGCTGCGCAGCCTGAAGTTCGATGCGCTGAAGCAGTTGGCGCGGCTATATTGGTATACGGTCGAATTCGGGCTGATCCGCGAGGCAGGCGGCCTGCGCATCTATGGTGCCGGGATCGTATCCTCCTATGCCGAAAGCCTGTTCGCGCTCGATTCGGACAGCCCCAACCGCATCGGTTTCGACCTCGCGCGCGTCATGCGGACCGATTACCGGATCGACGATTTCCAGCAGAATTATTTCGTCATCGACAGTCTGGACCAGTTGCTGGCGACGACGGTGAACACCGATTTTGCGCCGCTTTATGCGGCCAATGCGGCGCTGCCGCCGATTGCGATTGCCGATATCCTGCCCGGGGATGCGGTGGTGACGCGCGGCACCCAGGATTATGCGACGGCGAAAGCCTGACGCGCTCCGCTCCCGTTTACGGGAGGGGGACTTGCGCTACCAGCTCCCGAAACTGGCATCCGACGGGCTGGCGCGGTGAAAGGCGCGTTCCCGGCGGCGCCAGCCGTAGCGGCGGCGCTTGACCAGCAACAGGCATGGCCATTCGGCGCTGCCGCCGCGCGCCGCGAGGCGAAAGCCCTGCGCGCGATAGGCGGCGAGCACCGGGGCCATCTGGCGCGCGATCAGCCCGGCAAGGATTACATGGCCGCCCGGTGCAGTTGCGGCGCCGATGTCGGGGGCGAGGGTGATCAGCGGGCCGGCGAGGATGTTCGCGATGACGAGGTCATAAGGGGCGCGGTGGCGGATCGCCGGATGGTCGGTCCCCGGTGCGACCGCGAGCGTCAGGGCGCCGCTGCCGCGGCCGAGCGGGACATGGTTGATCGCCGCATTGTCGCGGGTGACGAAAATGCTCGCGGGATCGATGTCCGACGCGATCGTCCGCGCGCTTGGCCATAAAGCCATGGCGGCAAAGGCGAGTAGTCCGGTGCCGGTGCCGATGTCGGCGATGTTGCGCGGGGCGATGCCTTTGCGCTTCATTCGGTCGAGCATCGCCAGACAGCCTGCGGTGGTGTCGTGGCCGCCCGTGCCGAACGCCTGGCTGGCGTCGATCAGGAACGGGGTCGTGCCCGGGGGCACCCGGTCGGCGTAGCTGCTGGTGTGGACGAAGAAACGCCCCGCGTGCACGGGTTCAAGCCCCTGTTGACTGATGGTCACCCAATCTTCTTCGGGTAGCTCCTCGACCGTCGGCTGCTTGCGCCTGGCGCTTGGCACCAGCGCCTGGACCATCGCCAGCAGGTCGGCGGTGGGCGCGTCGTCGACATAGGCGTCGAGTTGCCACAGCCCGGCATCCTCGTCGATTTCGCGCGTCACCACCACCGGCGGTTCGGCGAGGGCGTCGAGCGCCGACCCACCGGCGGAGACCGCTTCGGCCTCGGCGCGGGTGCAGGGGAGCGAGATCAGCCAGCTCATGACTTAGCGCACATAGCTGGCGCCGTTGACGTCGAGCACCGCGCCGGTCATCGACGGCGGAGCATCGAGCGCGCACCAACGCGCCATTTCGGCCACTTCCTCGGGCATAGCGACGCGGCCGAGGGGAATCTCGGCGAGCAAATTGGCGCCGGCCGGGCTGGCCAGAGAATCTTTGGCCATGCCGGTCATGGTGAAGCCGGGGCAGATCGCAAAGGCGAGGATGCCGTCCTGGGCATAGGCGCGCGCGATCGTTTTGGTCATCGCGACCATGCCCGCCTTTGACGCGGCATAATGCCAGTGCGCCGGGCTGTCGCCGCGGTGCGCGGCGCGGCTGGCGATGTTGATGATGCGGCCTGAAACCTTGCGATCCTGCCAATGCAACACCGCGCGGCGGCAGAGGTCGGCGCTGGCGGTCAGATTGACCTGGAGGGTGCGGTTCCAGTTCGCCAGCCAGTCAGCGTCTTCGCCATCGAGCGCATTGGCCTCAAAAATCCCGGCATTGTTGACCAGCACGTCGATGCGGCCGTCGAGCCGGTCGAGGCTGTGCTGCCACAGACGGGCGGGGGTTGCCGGGTCGGCAAGGTCGCCGTCGGCGCTCGACAGCGCGGCCGTTCTGGTGATGTCCGAGGTCAGCGCTGCGGCGATTGCGGCGCCGATGCCGCGGCTGGCGCCGGTGATCAGGATGTGGGTTTGCATGATGCGGCTTTAGCGAGGCCGCGACATCAGTCCAACCTCCAAACCTTCGTTGATCGCGTCAGGATGTTCCTCGTTCCGTTCGTGTCGAGCGAAGTCGAGACACCGTAAAGGCAAACACGATCGATGGGTGTCTCGACTTCGCTCAACACGAACGGATCAAAAATGTGGTTACGCCACCCGGCGGCTGAACTCGCTGGCGGCCTGTTCCAGCTGCTGCAACCGGCCGCCCATCTTGCCGAATTCCTGGCTGAGCACGCTGATTTCGCTGGCGACCATGCCCGAATCGTTGCGGATGCTGGCGATCGTCGACGACATGCTGTCGGCGGCGAGTGCGGTTTCGTCGACCGCGGCGGTGATCGAGGTGACCGTCTGCGCCTGCGCGTCCATCGCATCGCGGATGCGCTGCGCCGAGCGTTGCACTTCGACGATCGTCTGCTGGATCGACTGGTTGGCGCTGACCGACCCGCGCGTCGCTTGCTGGATCGCAGTGATCTTGCCCGCGATGTCGTCGGTGGCGCGCGCGGTTTCGTTGGCGAGGCTTTTGACTTCCTGCGCGACGACGGCAAAGCCGCGGCCCGATTCGCCGGCGCGCGCCGCCTCGATCGTAGCGTTCAGCGCGAGCAAATTGGTCTGGCCCGCGATCTCGCGGATCAGGCCCAGGATGGATTCGATCGATTCGGCATGGTGCGACAGCGTTTCGGACATCGCGACGGCTTCGCCCGCCTGTTCCGATGCGCGGGTGGCGACGCTGGCCGATGCTTCGACCTCGCTGCGTGCATCCTCGATCGCGCGGATCAGGCCGGCGGCGGTCGAGGCGGCTTCGCGCATCGCCATCGCCGATTGTTCGGACGCGGCGGCGACTTCGCTGGTTTTGGCGATCATGCCCTTTGCCGCCTGGTCGGCCGAGGCGGCCTGCCGCGCGAGCTGTTCGCGCACTCCGTCGGTGTCCTGCACCAGCGAGGCGATCGAGCGGTCGAAATCGCCCGCGAGCGTCTGGCGTTCGCTGGAGATGATCGCGCCGTCGAGTTTTTCGGCATAGCGTTGCATGATGTCGAATTCGAGCAGCGCCAGCCGGTTGACCGCACTGGTCAGCCGCGCCAGCCGCGCCGGATCGTCGATGCAGGCGGTCACGACATATTCGATGGTCAGCCGCTGGCTTTCGGCGATGCACGACATGACCGAGGCAAGCGGCAGTTTGACGCGCCGCGCCATATGGGCGTTCTGGCACGCGATCGTCGCGACCTCTTGCCCGGCGGCTTCGGCATATTTGGTTTCGGTGTGGCGCGCGCTGCCGCGGATGTATGAGGCGAGCAGCTCGCCTTCGACCGCGCGCTCGACGCTGGGCAATGCGTTGAACGCATCCCAATAGGCGGCCGCGACGGCCTCTTCGCGGCCAGCAATGATCATGTGAATCTCGGCAGCGGTGGCGGCGAGCTGGCCGTCGAGATCATAATAGGGAAAGCGGTCGGCCATCAAAATCGGGTCGATTTGCTGCTTATGAATCGGATTTTCCTTCACCATGATCCTGCTTCCCTGATCGATCCGAACTTGCGCGAGTCTGCCGCTCGTCATCGTCCGCAAAACATATGACCGGGCTATGCGGTGCGGTTGGTAAATTCGCCGTTAACCAGCGCGCGATTTTTCGCGCTAGCCGCGCTCGTCGAGGGGGGAAGCGGTGGGGAGCGGATAGCCCTCGAACGCCTTGATCGTGCGCAATGCAAAGGCGCTGTGCATCGCCGCGACCCCGGGCAGCCGCGACAGGCAGTGGCGGTGCAGCCGGTCGAAATCGGCGACATTGCGCGCCGCGACGCGCAGGCGATAGTCCGACGCGCCCGAGAGCAGCTGACATTCGAGGATTTCATCGAAACTTTTGACCGCGCTTTCGAACGCGGTCAGCGCCTCTTCGCTTTGCGAGGTCAGGCTGATGTCGACGAAGACGTCGAGCCCCAGCCCGATGCGATCGGGCGCCAGCCGCGCGGCGTAGCCGGTGATGATCCCCGCCGCCTCCAGCGCGCGGATGCGGCGATGGCACGCCGACGCCGACAGCCCCACCGCTTCGCCCAGTTCGGCGGCGGGGCGCGGTCCCTGTCGTTGCAGCAGGTCGAGGAGTTTCCGATCGATTCGATCAATCATCGTGCGTTATTTTCCTATTCCACGCAAAATTCGTGCGTGTTTGTCGCCAATCCAAGGACGATATGCAAGCACCTCGCGCGCCGTTTCTGTTATTAGGCGCAGCCATGAACGACGCGGCGCCAGGCAGCGCGACCGGCGGCGAAGCAATGGAGAGCGACCATGATCATCGGCACCCCCAAGGAAATCAAGAACCACGAATATCGCGTCGGGCTGACCCCCGAAAGCGCGCGCGAGCTGAGCGTGCACGGCCACCGGGTGCTGGTGCAGACCGGCGCCGGCGCGGGCATCGGCGCGCACGACCGCTTCTATGTCGAGGCGGGCGCCGAGATCGTCCAGACCGCCGAAGAGATTTTTGCGACCTGCGACATGGTGGTCAAGGTCAAGGAGCCGCAGCCCGGCGAGCGCGCGATGCTGCGCGAGGGCCAGATCCTCTACACCTACCTCCACCTCGCCCCCGATCCCGACCAGACTCGCGACCTGATGAAGTCGGGCGCCGTCTGCATCGCTTATGAAACCGTCACCAGCCCGCACGGCGGTCTGCCGCTGCTCAAACCGATGAGCCAGGTCGCGGGGCGGATGTCGATCCAGGCCGGCGCGACCGCGCTGGAAAAGGCGCATGGCGGCCGCGGCGTGCTGCTCGGCGGCGTTCCCGGCGTTGCACCGGGCAAGGTGTGCGTGATCGGCGGCGGCGTCGTCGGTTTCAACGCCGCGCAGATGGCGGCGGGCCTCGGCGCCGACGTCACCATCCTCGACCGCGATCCCGAAGTGCTCGAACGCGTCGGCACCTTTTTTGAATCGCGCGCCAAGACGCGCTTTTCCAACCGCGCCAATCTGGCCGAATGCGTCGCCGAGGCTGATCTGGTGATCGGCGCGGTGCTGATCCCCGGCGCCGAAGCGCCCAAGCTGGTCACCCGCGACATGCTCGGCACGATGCAAGCGGGGTCGGTGCTGGTCGACGTCGCGATCGATCAGGGCGGCTGTTTCGAGACGAGCCATGCAACCACCCATGCCGACCCGACCTATGTCGTCGACGGCATCGTTCATTATGCGGTCGCCAACATGCCCGGCGCGGTCGCGCGCACCAGCACCTATGCGCTGAACAATGTGACGCTGCCGCACGCGCTGCGTATCGCCGACCTGGGGTGGAAAGCGGCCCTGAAGCGCGACGTGCATCTTGCGCAGGGACTCAACGTCTGGAATGGTAAGGTCACGTTCGAGGCCGTAGCCGAAGCGGTCGGAACCGATTATGTGTCTGTCGAGCAGGCACTCGACTGATAACAAGGACATAGATGCGACGATGACCGACCAAGCTGCCCCCCCGCCGCCGCAGGACGACGAGCCCGAGGAAAATGAGGTGCTGCGCGCCGCGCGCGAACAGCGTCAGCAGAAAGAAGCCGCCGACGCGTCCGAAGCCGCCGACAAGGAAGCGGCCAAGGGCAAGCGCGCCGGCTGGAAAACCGCTGCCGCCGCGGGCATCGGTATCGGTTCGGCGGCGGTGATCGCGGCGCTGCTGTACGCGAACCGCGACAAGATCAAATGACGCGGCGCCCGGTTCGGCCGAGCTGAACCGGGCGCCGATGATCATCCCGGACGGGGTTCGGGATCGGGAAGGGCGGCCGCGTGCCGCCCTTTTCATATCCTCGGTGCCGGGCTGGCAAGACGCGCGCTTTGCCGCCGAACCGCGGCATTTCATTCCCCCTTGCCGACTCACCCGCCGCGGCCTATATGCGGCCTACTTCTTGACATGGTCAGCCAGTTGGGACGTCGGGGCCGCGGGCCGCGGCGGCTGTTCGCACATGCTTTCCGGTCATGCATTTTGGGAAATTTTATTGGCCGATCTCGACGCCCTGACTGCGATTATCGCGCCCGAAGCCGAAGCGATGGGGCTGGCGCTGGTGCGCGTCGCCTTTTTTGGCGGCGAGAGCGACCCGACGTTGCAAGTGATGGCCGAGCGCCCCGCGACGCGGCAGCTGACGATCGACGATTGCGCCGATCTGTCGCGCCGCATTTCGGTCCAGCTCGACGCGCTGGAGGAAGCGGGCAAGGATCCGATCGAGCAGGCGTATCGGCTCGAAGTGTCGTCGCCGGGCATCGACCGGCCGCTGACCAGGCCCGCTGATTTCGCGGACTGGGCCGGGCATGAGGCGAAGGTCACGCTGAAGGAAAAGCTGAACGGCCGCCAGCGCTTCAATGGCCTGCTGGTCGGGATCGACGGCGACGTCGTGACGATTTCGGACAAGGAAGAGGTCGAGCACAAGCTGCCGTTCGATGCGATCGACACCGCCAAGCTGGTGCTCACCGACAAATTAATTGCTGCAACCGTCCCGCTTTCAGTCGAAGGCGCGGATGAACTGGAAGAAGAAGGACAGGACTGATGGCCACTGCCATTTCCGCCAACCGCGCCGAATTGCTGGCGATTGCCAACAGCGTCGCCAGCGAAAAGATGATCGACAAGGGCATCGTGATCGAGGCCATTGAAGAAGCGATCCAGCGCGCTGCGCGTGCCCGCTATGGCGCCGAAAACGATATTCGCGCCAAACTCGACGTCCAGACCGGCGACCTGCGCTTGTGGCGCGTCGTCGAGGTGGTCGAGACGGTCGAAGATTATTTCAAGCAGGTCGATCTGGCCGCGGCGCAGAAATTGCAGAAGGATGCCCAGCTGGGCGACTTCATCGTCGATCCGCTTCCCGCCGTCGACCTGGGCCGCATCGACGCCCAGTCGGCGAAGCAGGTGATTTTCCAGAAGGTCCGCGAAGCCGATCGCGAGCGCCAGTTTGAAGAATTCAAGGATCGCGCCAGCGAGCTGATCACCGGGGTCGTGAAGTCGGTCGAATTCGGCCACATCGTCGTCAACCTGGGGCGCGCCGAAGGCGTCATCCGCCGCGACCAGCAGATCCCGCGCGAATTGATGCGCGTCGGCGACCGCGTCCGCGCCCTGATCCTGTCGGTGCGCCGCGAAAACCGCGGCCCGCAGATTTTCCTCAGCCGCGCGCACCCCGATTTCATGAAAAAGCTGTTCGCGCAAGAAGTGCCGGAAATTTACGACGGCATCATCGAGATCAAGGCCGCCGCGCGCGACCCGGGTTCGCGCGCCAAGATCGGCGTCATCAGCTATGATGGCAGCATCGACCCCGTCGGCGCCTGCGTCGGCATGAAGGGCAGCCGCGTTCAGGCGGTGGTTCAGGAAATGCAGGGCGAAAAGATCGACATCATCCCCTGGTCCGAAGACACCGCGACCTTTGTCGTCAATGCGCTGCAGCCCGCAACGGTCCAGCGCGTCGTCATCGACGAAGACGACAGCCGCATCGAAGTCGTCGTTCCCGACGACCAGCTGTCGCTGGCCATCGGGCGCCGCGGCCAGAATGTCCGTCTCGCCAGCCAGCTGACCGGCAGCCAGATCGACATCATGACCGAGGCCGACGCGAGCGAAAAGCGCCAGCGCGAATTCGTCGAGCGTTCGACGATGTTCCAGGAAGAGCTGGACGTTGACGAAACGCTCGCCCAGCTGCTGGTCGCCGAAGGCTTTAGCGAGCTTGAAGAAGTCGCCTATGTCGCCGTCGAGGAACTCGCCGGGATCGAAGGGTTCGACGAGGAGCTGGCGCAGGAACTGCAGAGCCGCGCGACCGAAGGGCTGGAACGCCGCGAGGAAGCCGCGCGCGCCGAGCGCCGCGAGCTGGGAGTCGAGGACGATCTGGCCGCGATCCCGCATTTGACCGAAGCGATGCTGGTCGTGCTGGGCAAGGCGGGCATCAAGACGCTCGACGATCTGGCCGACCTGGCGACCGACGAGCTGATCGCCAAGAAGCGCACCGACAACCGCCGCGGCCCGCCGCGCAGCGAACGCGCCGAGGACAAGGGCGGCGTGCTGGGCGAATATGGCCTGAGCGAAGAACAGGGCAACGAAATCATCATGGCGGCGCGCGCGCACTGGTTCGAAGACGAACCCGTAGCCGACGCAGCGCAAGCCAGACCCGCGGCGGAGCCGCTAAACGAGTCCGCGGCAGAGCCGCTAAACGAGTCCGCGGCAGAGCCGCTAAACGGGGAGGCCGCCGATGCGGACCCCGCACAATGATCAGCTGAGCGAACCAGACCGCGCTGGACGGCGCGGCCAGCATGTGCCCGAACGGCGCTGCATATTGACCGGCGAGGTTTCGCCGGCCGAAAGGCTTGTGCGCCTCGCGCTCGGCCCCGACGGCGGCATCGCGCCTGATGTGCTTGGCAAGGCGCCGGGGCGCGGCGCGTGGGTCGGCGTGACGCGCGCCGAGCTGGAGGCAGCACAGGCGAAAGGCAAGCTGAAGGGCGGGCTGGCGCGGGCGTTGCAGGACAGCAATTTCACGATCCCTGACGATCTGGGGGCGCGGATCGAAACCCAGTTGCAGCGCGCGACGCTCGACCGGCTGGGGCTGGAATCGCGGTCGGGTACCTTGCTCAGCGGCAATGAAAAGATCGAGACCGCAGCGCGCAAAGGTCAGGTCCGCCTGCTCCTCCACGCCAATGACGCGGGCGAGGACGGGCGCAAAAAACTGGCGCAGGCGTGGCGCGTCGGCGAGGACGCCGAAGGGTCGGGACGCGAGGGCCAGGTCTTGCCGGTGGACCGCAGCGCCCTATCTATGGCATTGGGCCGCGAGAATGCGGTGCATCTGGCGATTACCGACGCCCGCGCGGCGGCCCGGGTGCTGGCGCATTTGAGCCGCTGGCAGTTTTTCACAGGATGGAGTAGGGACGCGGCCAACCGCGATTCCGACCCGCACGCCGCGCCGCTTGCCGGTGAGGACAAAATTGGGGCGGCGCCGACAGGCTCCGCCGCTTCGGACGCGTTTTGAAGGAATGATGAGTTTCGATGAGTGACGAACAGGACAAACCGACCCTGACCCGCAAGCCCCTGGGGCTGAAGCGGACGGTCGAGGCCGGACAGGTGCAGCAGCAATTCAGCCACGGCCGCCGCAACACGGTGGTGGTCGAGGTGAAGCGCCGCCGCGTGCTCGGTCGTCCCGGCGATCCCGCGCCCGAACCGGTCGTCGAAGAAGTCGAGGCCGCTCCGGCGCCCGCCGCGGCCCCGGCGCCCGCTCCGGCCCCGAAGCCCGCCGCGCCGCGCGCGAGCGAGAATGACAGCCTGATGTCACGTCAGGAACGCCAGGCGCAATTGCTGCGCGAGGCCGAAGAAGCGCGCATGACGTCGCAAGAGGAAACGCGCC
>Ga0209232_1000618_pt1 | contig 21300 bp, 26 predicted proteins | sample ETNvirenome_2_60_FD_184066 | JGI IMG/M metagenome (GOLD analysis project Ga0209232, IMG submission 184066) | Marine viral communities from the Pacific Ocean - ETNP_2_60 (SPAdes) (version 2) | ecosystem: Environmental > Aquatic > Marine > Oceanic | place: Pacific Ocean | collected 2013-06-22
TTCTTGTTCGTATCTCTTGGGGGCAGCATCGTAATCTACCTCTCTCAAATTCTTGCGTTTTTGTTTCTTGACCTTATGAATAAACCAGTTTTTTGTAATGACTGAGAAGTAAGAAAAGGCTTTGTGTCCCTTATCTGGCTGGAACTTATCGAGTATGGTCATCAGCCATATCTTACATTCGTCTCTCAAGATGTCTATGTTTGGTAGCGTTGTGAATTTGTAAGTGAACACTATCTTGTCTACCATTTCACTAAATGCAGGCTGTAACATCTTTACATATATTTCTGTTTTTTCTTTATTACAATCAGTTGAGCAATATTGGATTATTGCATTCTCATGATCTTTCGTAAAGTAATGATTAGACTTCTTCGATTTGCTGCGTCTCGGCATCTGCTTCTTCTTCCTCTGGTATGTATATAAAATCAAACTCTTCCATGTATTCTCGGAATGAACGAGCATGATCCATTAGTGCTTGCAGTGTTTGGTCGCCATAGAACATTTCCATTTCATAGACAGTCTTTACATGCGAGGCAAAGCTAGCCACAGCAGCACGCATATCATCAATCTCCGCAGAGATCAAGACAAGCTTTTGTGCCACGTTGCGAGAATATACAAACAACAAGACATTGATACCCATCGATACCAATAATATAAGTGACAGTACCATTTCAAGTCTACTCATAAAATCCATTGCCAGCTTCCTCTTTCATATCTTTTAGAAGCTCGCGGTTGGCTTCAATGTATTCGTTTGTAAGGCTCCCAGTGTCCTCAGAATTTGTCAATTTTTTATTAAGGACTATGGGCTTACCTACCATTTTTGTAACGCTCTCGTGTCCACACAGGGTGCAAGAGTCCTGCGTATCAGAAAGCAAATGAAAGGCCACGAACTCTTGTTCGCAGCCTTCACACCTATAGCGGTATCGGGGCAACTACTCGCCCGCCAACGTCGTCAAGTCTTCTTCTGTGATTGGCTTGCTGTTGCTAACACGAACAGTCGGAGGATTTGTTACTACAAGCCCGTCGTCTCCTTGTGTTAGTTCAAAGCCCTTAAGGATTGGAACTATGTCCAATTCATTTAGTAGTGACTCCTGTAGAGCCATCATCACGGCACCAAGTGCCTGATTTGATAGTTTAAATGTTCCGTTACTCATTTTAATCTCCTTTTATAATTCTGTAACTGTCTTCATCAAAATGTTCAGTTGAAAACTCAAACAATTCTGTATCTTCAATTGCTATCATTTGGTGCCTTAACCCAGTGTATACATGAAAGTTATCGCCAGGGTTTAAAACCACTTCGTTAGCGCTATCTAAATCATCATAATCCGAATATTTCACCAAAATTTTGCCAGATTGAATATAAAAAACTTCATCTTTAATTTTATGATAATGCCACGAACATCTTTTGTCTTTAACAAAATATAACAATTTTCCGCAATATTTATCATTATTTACAATCCATTTTTCAAACCCCCAACCCTTGGGCACAAATTTAATCTGTTGTGTTGAAGAAGTCTTCATCTTTTATTCCTTTATCATCAATATAAATATCGCCCGAAGGCTTTCCTAAAAACAAATTATGATATTTTACGCCCCATTGTTTTAGCTGCTTAGTAGTAAAATCATAAAATTTTTCATTGGCATAGTGAGTAATATTTTTATATCTGCCCATGCCTCTCGCAGTCAAAAAAATAATTGTATTACCTTCATCATATAATTTATTAACTTTTTCTATTCTATCAAAAAAAGGCTTTGCTTTTTCATAACTGCCATCAGTTTTTGAACATATAGTTCCATCTATATCAAAAACATAAGTCATTGGAGCCCCACTAGGATTTTAGTTGTTGAATATCCACCTATTCTATCAAAAAACCTTACCTCTTGTGCATGTCTAGAACCAATTACTTTTTTATTTTTATAATCTGACCCTACGACCATTATCTCAGCGCCGCTTAAAAGGACTTGAGTATCGAGTTCATCATCGGCATCAAACACCCTTATTTCATCAATGTATTTGATTGATTCAAGCATTGCAACTCTATCTTCGACAGTGTTAAACGGGCGCGTCTCGCCTTTGGAGGCTCTCACTCTTTCATCAGTATCAATACCGACCACCAAATAATCCCCAAGAGACTTGGCATATTTAAATAATTCTATATGACCGCGATGCAGAACATCAAAACATCCGTTTGTCCATACAACTTTCATAATACTACTCCATATGCTCGTTAATATAAAAATTTACCAGTGTTTCAATTCCTTGCTCAAGTTTGGTATAATTAAAATTATTAATTTTATTAACAATCAGTTTTTTCTCTATGGCTCCAACAAATTTTGTAACATCAAAGTTTATTTTTTGATAATCATAATCAATAATGTTGCAGATTGTTTTAGCATAATCTCTAATAGAATAATCTTCACCAGTTGATAGATTTATTATTTCATTCTTTCTGTCGAGACCCTCTAACACTATGTCAACTGCATCTTCAACAAAAATTATCTCACGTCGTTGATGTCCGTTTCCCCACAAAACAACGTCAGTGTTTTTGTATTTTGAATCACAAATTTTTTTAGTTATTTCATAAATAAAATGTTTATCGCCTTTATCATAATTTGGTCCATACAAACATGATGGAACATAAAACAAATACTCCATTCCATATTCATTTGAAAGTGATTTTAGTCCAACTAATAACATTCTCTTTATCATACCATATGTTTCATAACCGCTTTCGCATTCTCCAGATAAATAATTTTCTTCAGACTTTATCGCATCATCCGAATATGAGCAGCTTGTTCCAAATGTTATTAGCTTGGCTTGCGGTTGTTTTGTCTTCCAATAATTAAGAACGTTTGTATTCATAATCTGATTTATCAAAAATTGTTCGCCTGGGTGCTTCTGGCAGTAGCCGCCAGGATGTGTCTTTACGGCAAAATGAAAAATGTAATCATATTTTTCTTTGTCGTATTGGTATATCTTGTCTGTCAATAGATCACAGTTTTTTGAATTTAGGTTTGTTAAATCCAAAGAGTGTTTTGCTTTTTCAACAAAGTGCCTACCAAAGAAACCGCTACTTCCGATTACTAAAGCTTTCTGCATTCTTCTTCCATATCCTTCAGATGTTTTGCTTGTGAATCTCTAGTTGACAAGAGAGGATTTTCAACGCGCCATGGTATATTTAGCCAAGGGTCATCGTATCTAACAGAAATTTGATTTTCTTGCCCAGTATATAGTTCAGTTTGCTTATAAGAAAAAATACAACTATCTGACAGAACCAAATGGCCATTAATACAGCCCTCGGGTACCAAAACCTGTAATCTGTTTTTATCGTTAACAGCGTAAAGGCGCGTCTCCAAATAAGATTTAGAGTCTCTTCTTAAATCAGCAACTGCCAGTAAAATACTACCCTGGAGACATTGAATCAATTTCTTTGTCTTTGAATCTCCATGTAAACCCCTCAAGACATGCTTTGTGGATATTGAAAAATCATCTTCCACAAATTGTAAATTTAAAAATCCATAATCTTCGGTATTATACGTGTTTATATATTCCCCTCGCACATCAAAAAATGGAGTGGGCTGGAATGTAAACAAGCCTTTTATTTTCGAATCTTCTGCATAGTTCATTTATTTTCTCCTGATTCACAAATGCTTACACCTCTTTTTTGAACCACGGTGGTGGCACAATTGTTTGCAAACTCAATAGACGCACAAATGTCTTGACTTTTGGTGAATTGGACTGCCAAACCTGCAATAAAAGTATCACCAGCCCCTGCTACGTCTTTGATTTCAACTTTTTTAACAGGATATGTGACACCTTGGTGTAGTGCGCCATCAGATCCCAAAGTTACAATTAATTTTTTTTCTATATTGTTATCAAGGTTATGCTTTGTTCGTTCATATTCAAAATTGTTTATTTTAATATATTTTATATTTTGACACCAATTACCTAAAACTTTTTTTGTGTCTAAAAAAGTATTTTTATGCAATAAAGAAATTTGTTGTATATCTTCTTCAGTTAAGAAACCCTTGTTGTAGTCTGAGATTACTATTGCATCATACGGACTAAAATCTGCATTATGCAAATTAATTCTACCATATGATCTATCATTAGCATCAACTCTCAAAAACATATGATTTGACCTTCTTTCTATGAATCTTGTTTTTGATATATCATTCCAATTACTATTAGTGAGTAGATTGCATTCTACGTCCAAACTTAAAATATTTTTTTGGACATTTTTTGCCATACCACCATTTTCAATAGTTTCAACTGGGTTGAAAACAGGTACTGGGGCCTCTGGGGTTAGTCTAGTGCAGTCTCCATAAGTGAAGACATCTTTGCAACTTTCTCCAATTACTAAAATTTTCATTTTTTCTCTACCGGGGGGCTGGTCGCCAGTGGTTTGTATATTGTTCTCCATCCCACAAATCTTCGTATGTGTCGTACACCTTTTTCGGAAATCTTCTCTTCCATACTTTTGGTGATTCTTGCCAGTTATCATAGTTTATTTTTAGTCGGTCATTTGGCTGTGCCCATACTTTAAATAGCAAAGCCTGATCATGTTGCACCATTGCATCATGAATTGGCCCATGATCACCTTGATGATCTGGCCACCAATTCATATCCCCAACATAAGATGGTGAATAAATTATTTTTGAACCGTTTCTTTGAGCCCTGAACATAAAATCATGAGTCGAGCCATCAATATATTCCCAATTGCAATCAAAGCCGCCTAAATCATAGAAATACTGTCTGTGTAAAATTGGCTCTGTAGCGAGACGCCATGATTTATCAATACCATGCAAATTGTGGAAAGCTCCGTGAAAACCAACGCTCCAATAATCATTGGGCTGTGGCTTACCGCCTCTATCTCCCATTTCAACGTAAGTACATTGCATGATGTCCTGCGGTCCACACTCCTTGTTGTATAAATCTAAGGCGTTGTCGAAAGCATCTTCTCTATATACTGTATCGTCATTACCAATAAATATTAATCTACCACTAGCATGAGTTAATCCTACTTGTACAGCGCGAGATACGTTGCCATGCTCGGAGACATGCTTAACATTTTCGATACCTTGTAGATCTGAAGGTAGCGGAAAAGGTCCACTAAAGATTAATTCCCAATTATATCTTTTACAAGATTTCTTTAAACTTTCATACACTCCAAGCCAAAGGTTTGTTCTTATGGCTGGAAAGAAAAAAGTAATATCGTATTTATGGTCAGTCATTTATTCTCCTTTTACAACTTTGCAAATAAAATCTATCTCTTCTTCAGTTAATTCTGGATAATTCGGAACAAAAAATCCTCTTGAGTGAATCGCATCGCTCTGTTCATCAATAAATTCATCATACAGATCTATCCAAAATGGATGCCTTCCGAGATTTCCAGCGCTGTATATTCTAGTTTCAATGCCGGCTGCAACCAAGCGGCTCACAATTTCTCTTCTGTGTTCTGTGCTCCTCGCGAGAGCACCGAACGAAATAGAGACAGGGTATTCATCGCCCCAATCTTGAAATTCAACATAGCCGCGTAGTTTTTCAGCGTACAAAAGGTGATTCTTATGCCTACTCTCTGATGCCCATTCAGCTTTTTGAATTTGTCTGATGCCCAGAAAAGCCTGCAAATCGGTAGATCTGAGGTTGTAACCTGGGACAAAAAAGGTGAATGGCGAATGGAAGTCATCTATGCCTCTTTCTTCCATCATGCTATCATATGTTTCTTTATCTAGATCTTTAGCCCAGCCATGGCTTCGCATCATCAATAGCATATCATATAACTTCTTATCATTAACATTAACCATTCCACCTTCAATTGTTGATAATTGGTGTCCAAAGTAAAATGAGAAAGAGGCCATGTCGCCAACTGTTCCCACCATGGTTCCATCGCTGTATTTTGCGCCGAGAGCAGCGCAGGCATCCTCTAACAAAACAAAGCCATACTTCTCTTTTAATGCTAAAAGCCTTTCCTTGTGATGCGGCACGCCCAATACCTGAACAAATATAACTGCATCTGGTCTCTCTGTCTCACAAATTTGTTCTAACTGGTCTAGATCAATGCCGTAAGTTTCTGGATCCGCACCACACATAATTGGCTGCAACCCTAGTTGTATGGCCGGAGAAATTGTGGTTACCCACCCAACTGATGGCACAACTATCTTTTTATTTGGAATCAGTCCACACTCAACAGCCGTGGCGACCATTAAAAGATTGGCAGATGAGCCTGAATTATTAAATACTGCATATTTTGAGCCTATATATTCAGCCCAGTCTTTTTCAACTTGTAAAGTTAGTTCTCCTTTTGTTAGTCTAGGATAACTCTTGAGCCACGCGCACAAAGCGTCTATGTCCTCTGAGTTAATTGTTTCTTTTGCTAATGGATATCTGATTTTCACTTTAGTTCTCCTTAAATCTTCTATTCCAGATGCTTGGCACTTGTTTCCAATTGTCATAATCAATTATAATTCTATCTAGACAATTTGAACTTTTCCATATTGTAGCATAAAATGGTTGGTCATGTTCTAATTGTGCATGATGAATCGGAGCATGATCCCCGGAAGTTCCAGGAAACTGGGTACATTCAAAAATAACACCAATAAGAGTTGTCTTTATCCCATCAAGTTGGGCTCTTGCACCAAAATCAACAAACGCCATGGGGCACGCCTCGAATCTACAATCAAAGCCCCCAAGGTGTTTAAAATATTCTGTTGGTAAAACAACAGAATTAAAAATTAAAAAGTGATCGGGGTAAAATGGGGAGCGAACTGGATCATGATGATTCATACAATACATACCCCTGTTTGGGTCTCCTAGTCCATCAGACCCCCCTTCAACATACTGAGTCACAATGCAACGTTTTTCCTCGTCTTGCTCATCAAGCATTTTTATACACTTTTCCAGACCACCTGGGAGAAACCACCCATCATCAGCAGTCCAAGTTATATATCTTCCCGTTGCTTCGCCCATTGAAATTTGCTGGGCTCTTGTGGGTGCTCCAAAATCTTGAATGCACCTAACATTTTCTAGGTTGCTTAGTTTTTCTGGCAATTGATCGTGTGGTCCACAAAAAATTAATTCAAATGAATAGTCGCCAATTGAATTGACAATACTGTCATGCAATCTAACCCAATTGTCTTTTCTAATAGCTGCCAAGCATACTGATAAATCATACATTTTTAAATCTTCTACTCCAAATAGGTGGTGAATTTTTCCAATTGTCTATGTCTATTTTTATTCTATCTAGACACAAGCTACTGTTATATATTTTCTTAAACAATGGTTCATCATTCTGTATGTGTGCCCAATGAACCGGTGCGTGATCTCCCGACGTTCCGGGCATGTGTGTGCAGGCAAATATTGGTTTTTCTAACATAAAATAATTTGATCCATTTCGTTGAGTTCTGACTGCAAAATCAGTATGAGAAACCGCTGTTGCTTCAAAATTTGTATCCCATCCTCCAAGATGTTTTGCATAAGATGTTTTAATTATTCCAATATTTAGAATCCAATAATCATCTGGTATAAAACAAGACCTTAAGCCGGCGGCGTGATTAATTTTGTAGTAAAAATCTTTTGATAATTCTGTTTCTCCAGTTGTATGTAAAACACCCTGTTGGTTTTTTTCACCCTCAAAATATTTACATGTCACAACATCTTTGTCGCTACAAGATCTATCATACCACAACTTTATTGAATCGTTTAAACTATCTTTAAAAAAATAGCCGTCGTCGGCTCCCCACGTTACAAATTCTCCGCTACAATGAGTCAATCCTATTTGTTGGCATCTTGCGGGACTACCATAATCCTTAATTATTTTTACATTATCAAAGTTTTGTAGGTTTTCTGGTAAATCATGCGGAGACACTACAATAAGTTCAAATGTTCCCGAAAACGAGTCAACAATGCTGTCATAAAAACCTCTCCAACGCTCAGTGCGGATTCCTGGCAAAATAATAGACAATTTTATATCAGACATCATAACCCTCTTGTTCGCAGAGTTGTTCATACGAGTCCACTATTCCTTTTGAAAATCTTCTTTCCCAAACTTCAGGCGAACTCTTCCAATTGTCATATTTTATTTTTATTCTTTTTTCATAAAGTCTTGGATCAGAATACATTCTATTAAAAACTGGTATGTCACGATTTATCATAGCACGATGTATTGGGCCGTGATCTCCTGTTTCTTCAGGATACCATGTGGCTATACAAGAATGAATGGGGGAAAACAAAATTTTGCCGCCGCTCTTTTGTAAACGGAACATGAAATCATGTATAGGCTTGTCAATATATTCAAAATTGACACAATCTAGTCCACCAAGCTCAAAGAAGTAATTTTTATTCATTAGACATTGGTTTGCTATTCTCCATTCCCGATTTATTCCTGGGAGTCTTAAATCACCGTGTGTCCAAGCAAGCCAATATTTGCTGTCCATCTTATTCCCTCCTTCACCGTATAACATGCAAATCACGTCTTTAGGTCCGCACTCAGAATGATACTTATCAAGAGCGAGGTCAATTGAATCTTCGGCAAATTCACAATCATCAACAGTTAAGAAAAACAAATCACTTCTTGTTTCTAACAGCCCTCTTTGGGCACAGCGGGTGACACTACCATAATCTTTTACAAACAGTACATTTTCTTTGCTTTGTAGAGCCTCTGGGGGGTCGAAGGGACCTACAAAAACCATTTCCCAGTTATACCTCTTGCATGCTTTTTTTGCACTATCATATACTTTTTGCCACAGCGGTGTTCTAAACGCAGGTATAAATATTGATAAATCATATTCAGAAGTCATTTTGTAGCTTCCACATTTAAACTCATTAGCTTACCGTTTTCTTTATCCATGTGTGGATAATATGTTTGCGAATAATCATCAACATAAAAATGTTCTGTTTTTCTCCAGTCATATCTTACAACTTTTGTGAATCCCACGTTAGATAGGTCTTCATTTAATTTTTTAAAATCCCATCCATTTTTATGGTAGTCATATGGGTGTTTTTGGCTGCCCCAAAAAGTAGAATGAAGTAATCTTAAATCTTTATGGTAATAGTAGTGAGCAAAGTGAGCCTCCATATCTGGTACCGCTAGTCTTAAAACCCCGCCGGGTTTCAAAACAGCGAACCATCTGTTAAGTGCTCGTTCTGATTCTACGTAATCTGCATGTTCTAGAACATGGCACGCATAAATCAGATCAACACTATTTTCTTGAAAATTGTTTAGCTTAAATACATCATCGACTACATCTGGATTTACATCTTCTCTAATATCAATGTTAATAAATCCATGTATTTTCCTATCAAAACATCCAAGATTTAATTTTGTTAAACTCATCACACAATTCTCCTATAGTGATCCAAAAGAAATTCTATGCTTTCTTCAATAGAATATTTTGGCTTCCAATTTGTTTTACTAATAAACTTTGAAACATCTGGTATTTGCATTGTTACATCTACTGGCCTTAACAAAGATTGGTCAACTTCAGATTTTATTTCACATGATGATTTTGATTTTAAAACATCCAAGAATTGCCCAACTGTAACTACAGTTTCTCCTCCTATGTTATATGGAACTCCATAATCACAATGTTGACATGCAATCCAATATGATTCCATGGCGTCCCTAACATCAATAAGCGTCCTAACAGAATCTAAATTGCCGTGTGTTAAAATGTCTCTTTTTCCTTGTTCAATTTCAACAATTTTTCGTGCAAAAGCACTAGAAAATATATCTCCCCGGCGGGGGTTTATATACGCAAACATTCTTGTAATAACGACTTTCATGCCGTATGAATGAAAGTAAGAGCTTGCTATCTTCTCTTGTGTTAATTTAGAAACTGCATATATATTTACTGGCTCTATGGGACTATCCTCTGAAATTGGCGTATTCTTAATATCGACTAGTCCATATACTTCAGATGTTCCGCAGAACTGAATTATTGGATCGATACCAACGATTCTGATTGCCTCAAATAGATTAATTGTATTATCAATATTATTTTGTAGAACTGCAATAGGATTAGAAAAACAGACATGAACATTTGCATGAGCAGCTAAATGAAAAATATAGTCTGGCTTTGCATTCTTTATAGCTCTAATTGTTGCACTCAAATCAGTTAAGTCACACTCGTGCATAACTAACTTATGAGATATCGCTTTCAGGTTTGAGTTTGATGTTGTGCTATGCCATCGAGAAATACCATGTACTTCCAGATCAGTATTGTTTATTAGGTATTCTGCTAAATAGCTGCCGCCGCTGCCGGCAATACCTGTTATTAATGCTCTTTTCATTTATTTGCCTTTTAAAAACTTATGTTGTATATTATCATAATTTAACAAATCCGAGTCCAAAAAAAGATTATTTTTAATAAAATCTCTTAATCTGTTATCTATGCTATGTCCATCGCTGTTAAATTGCTCTGGGTCATGTATAAGATATGTCTTATCGTCTGGGACACTCATCTTGTGAATAAACTTTGGAACCCACTCCTCATGACCAAAACCACAGCTTTTTGCCTCATCGCTATAAACTATCTCTTTTATGCTTCTAGCACCTGGAAATACCAAGTCCCAGCCAGCGCCATAAACTTGTGTTTGCCCATCTAATTGATGGTGTGGTCCGCTAGAGACGCCATGGTTGCACAACACGTCATTTGCAATAATAAATCTTTGTTTAATTGCGGCCACTAAGAAAGAAAACGACGACTCAGAGCAATATGACACGAACACATCGGGCAGAGGGCGACCATACTCTTTTACTATCTTATCGGAGAATACAGCGCAATGCAAATTCGCCGTTTTTCCAAGAGGCACAATGAAGTCATTGTCTCGACCAAACACATCCCAAATATTTTGTTTTTCATCAAAGTCAAACCACCAATAATATCCATTATCTCTGTCAATCTCTGGAGAGACGATGCCATTCTCTTTATTTAATATTCTATTATTTAATTTAGTTAAAGATTCTAAGTCGTCTGTAAATTTAACATCAGAAGCTACGTAAACATAACCATCAAATGTGCCAAATTCTTCAATACCTCTTAAGACTGCATGGTTGAAAGATTGGTTAACTGCTAGCTTTTCGTTTGTTAGATAATAACTTATTCTATCACCAAAATATTTGTAGAGTTCTCTAAATGTGTGTGTAGAAATCATACACCCAGAAAAAATTACTCTTTTGTCTTCAAAATTTTGATTTAAAATTGTATTTATGTGTTTTATATAGCTTTGAGAATTTTCTCTACCAGAAAGCCCACAAGCATTGTAAACTATAAGCAGGGACATTTTATTTTATAAACCTATGATTAACTTTTTCATAATCAAATGCGCCTTTATTCAGAAACATATTTTTTCTAATAAACTCTTTTAATCTGGCTGGATTTTCAACAAAGCCATCAGTATACTTTGTTTTGTCATGAAAAAATACTCCTTGCATTTCTTCATATCCAAAGCCAGAATCCCAAGCTTCAGGATTTGCTACTATGTCGTGTATGTCAAGACCACCGAAAAGATTATTGGTGCTATCATTTTTGGGACCAATGTGGTGAAACCCAGCCGTGGCGCCATCAACGCTTTTAAGGTGCTCAAGGACTAAATCTTTCATAATGATCCATTTTTCTGCGGCTCCCGCCGCTACAAATGAAAACACTGATTCGGTACAATACGCTACAAAGATATCTGGTATTATCTTGTTGTCATATGCTTTAAATATATTATTTGAAAAAAGCTGTGTATGTAAATTACAAGCCTTTCCTATGGGTATTTCAAAATGTTCGCCCTCAAAGTGTCCATTTTTCCCAAACCAGGGTCCAAAGCCTGTGTCATTACTCGCTTGCAACGTGACCATTCCATATGGACCAGATTTATATAATTCCCAGGCATCTTTTAGTGCGCTTGTGTTGTCTCTGAAATTTATGCCAGAATCAACGTAAAGGTAAGATTCAAACTCACCCATATTTTCAACAGCCTTTTGGACACTATGATTAAAAGATTGGTTAACAGTTATCCTCTCATTTATAAAATTAAATGATATTTTATCTTTAAATTCAGCATAAAGCTTTTTTATAACATTTATTGAATTGCCACAGCTAGACAACATTACATGAAAATCATCAAAATCTTGTCTTAAAATGCTATTGATACAATCAATATACCAGTCAACATTTTCTGTTCTCCCAAAACCACAAGTGTTGTAAACAACAAGCATTTTATTTTTCGCCATAATAATCACCCCATTCTACTAAAATTGTACTTTTGCCATCCGTTCTATGATACGCTTTATGATAAGCAGGAAATATGTCTTCTGGCTCATCTAGCCTAATAATCTCTACAGTAGACAACATTTTTTCAAATGCCTCTGTAAAGTCGCCAGTGTGCTGAATTTGCGGATTGAGCGGTCTTTCGGACCCTATACCAACTCTAATTATAGCTTTAGGCGAATATTCACCATGAGTATATAATGAATATTTATCTAAATGATTGACAAGTTGGTTTACCGCTAAAAGCAAAAAATTCCATCTTGGGTATATACTAATCGGAACAGAACCAGCGATGCTTAAACCATTAGTCATTCCCATTTGCATCTCTTCGTTTACGGGCATTTCTAACAATTTGTTCTTTGGCACCTCTTTAAGTGTGTTCGTCATCGCTGTGCCTTTATATTCAACTGCCTGTCCTAAAAATATAGTGTCTTCTTGCTCGCCTAAATATGTCATGGCTCGCGATAATTCATCAAAATATTTTCCCATTTTTACCTCTTAAAATTGTACTCTAATACCAGCACCAGCGTGTGGGTATTTATCTAACTTATACTTGTAATAAGTAATATATTCATCATTAACGTCTTCATATGTTAATTTGTCCATCGCCCATGTAGCTCTGGTATCTGTGCATACCGATTTTCCATTATCTTCAATGATAAAATGTATGGGCAATTTATGATTACGAGCATATTTTATACACTCATGGGCAGCACCGGTCTCAGATGTCATATCTCCCATAAAACAATAGACTTTATTTTTACCGCCTCGTCGCTTAATATCAAGTGCTATTCCTAGCGAAACAGATAATTGACCAGTTACTATCCCAGAACACAGCACTCGATAATCTTTAAAACTTAAAGAAATTGATCTGCCTTGTAAAATTGCATTCTTTAATTTTTGAGGCGGTACTCCTTTAAGTAAGCACTGATAATGACTTCTCCATGAGCAAAGGACCCAGTCATCTTCTGAGATATTGTGTTTTGCAAAAACATCAATGATTTGCTCTTCATTGCCGTTATAAAGATGTACAGGAGCCTTAATTAAGGCATTATTAAAAGAATCAGCAATATCGTTTTCAAATTCTATAAGTTGCTCTTTTGTTAACATTTAATCACCCAATAATTTTCTTTTTAATTTATGTTCACACATTCTTATTATACCATCGTGAGTTTCTTGTCCAAACTTTTCTTTAATAAAGTTTAAATACTTTGGATTTTCATAGTATTCGTTAAAAGCTGCATCTCTGAACTTAACCACCTCGGCTGCACTTATGTGCTTCGTATCGAGAGGTCTCATATCATAAGAGTGTTGAGAATAGCCAGTGTATGTATGTGGCAGTGTGTGCCCGTCTTTGAGGGCATCAAGATATAATCTAGAGCCAGGGTAAGCCATGGAGCAATAAAAGTTAGCAAACTCACAATTTAAATCTTTTGCTAGTTCTAAAGTTTCTCTCATTGTGTCAACATCGTCTTCGGGTAATCCAAATATGTAATTTCCAATTACATTAATACCCGCATCTTGAATTTCTTTTACCAAATCAGCTATTTTTATGTCAGTAAATCTGCCCTTTACAACATCTTTTCTAACAACACCGTTGCCAGATTCAATACCAAGAGCAAGCCACTCTACACCGGCCTTTTTTAGTGTATCAAGATAAGACTTCTTCACTGTGTCAATCCTGGCATATGCCCAAATATTAAAATCATATTCTCTTTCAATAATCTTATCACACAAATTCATAAAGTGGTCTTTTTTTAACACAAACATTTCGTCTGCTATTTTTACATTTCTAATACCCATTTGATGAATTGTTTCAAATTCATTAATAATATAATCAGGATCCCAAAATCTAAATTTATTTCTACCATAGTCCCAATTTTCTACATTATTGTTTCCAAATGGTGCGTTTATGCAACAAAAACTACATCTAAACGGACACCCAAGGCTTGTGTAAAGAGAAGCAAATGGTGCCGTGTCGTTATTGTTTGACATTGCATGCCAGTTTGAAGTCCTATACTTATCCATTGGAAGCAAGTCCCATGCCATTCCAGGCAACTCTGTCTGCATTTGTTCTTGTGTTATAAGAGGAGCGGGCTTGGTAAAACAAATTTTTCCTTCATCTCTATACCACAGTCCAGGCACATTTTTAAGCTGCGTGGGGTCTGATAAATTTGTTACTTGCATTAATGCCGTAATTGTTTTCGGACCCTCTCCTTGACAAACAAAGTCAGCCCTTTCATCTTGCATTGTCTTTCTGGAAACTGCTGAAGGGTATAAGCCAGTTATTAGCACTTTTCTTGATTCGTTGTTATTTTTTAGAATCTCAAGGCAGTTATGTACGCCTAACATATTTTGAGCAGATGCCGATGGTTGTTGTCCGTACACCACAAAAACAACGAGTTTTGGATTATAATCCTCTATCTTTTTTGCGCTTTCAAACGCAGTTAATCCCTCCGCTTCGCAATCTAGTATCGCTATGTTATGGTAGCCTTTTGAGCGCACATGATTAGCCAGAAGGGCTGCCCAAATTGGTGGTTCAATGGCTGAGAGTCCCTTACTCAGCCCCTGATACACTTCTTTAGCTGCGTTAGGGTGTACAAATAAAATATCTAAATTATTCATTTTTTATCCTTAATAATTTGCAAACCATGGAGACTCAATTATGCTATAAGCCTTTATAAGTTGAGTTATACCATCATCCAATCCATACTTGCAATTAAATCCTTTGTTATAAATTTTTTCACTGCTAACCTCATAATCACGAACATCTGGGTCTGTGTTAATTTCGGCTTTTATAATTTGTATTGGAATATGTTGTTGTATCTTTTTGGCAAGCTGAAGTTTATTCATATTTATTTCGTCATGACCGACATTATAAGTTTCATTTTTACAACTATCCCAGTTATCAATTACAAATTTAAATGATCTACATGCATCTTGTAGGTGTAAATAATTTCTCATAAACTCACATTCATACAATACTAGGACGCCATCTCTCAAGGCTTTTAACACAAAGTTGTTAACCAAGAGATCTGTTCTCATGCGAGAGCCGGGACCAAAAACTGTAGCAAATCTAAATGTTACATGGTTTTCGACCTCACGATAAGCTTTTTCAGCTTGGACTTTTGTTACACCATATAATGAAACTGGATTAAGTGGTGATTCTTCTGTACACACTGAGCCATCTTTGGATGTTCCATAACCTGAGTTTGTGCATGGATAAATAACCATCTGGTCATTTGATTTATTGTCCGCAATCCATTGATTCACTTCATAATTAATTTCTCGTGCTCCTCTTTTATCTTTTTCGCACAATGGAAAGCCAACAAGAGCAGCAAGTGGTACTACCACATCAGCCTTGTCCATATGCTTTTTAAGAAAGCTTGTGTTTCTTACATCACCTTTCTCAAAATTGAACTTAGGATCTACAGTATATCTCAAAAGAGATGTAGAGTCATACATTAAGCTGTCAATACAAGTTACTTCATGCCCATCTCTTAATAGATGTCCCGTAAGCTCGCTGCCAATGTATCCGGCACCGCCGGTAATCAATATTTTTTTACTCATTTTAGAACTCCAATTTTCCAGTTATCATATCTTTTAACATAACCCAATCACATGCTTTAGCCCACAGTGGGCGGCTAAATGCTGCTGGTTTATTTTTTTCAAAGAAAAAATGTCCTGACCAAGCGAAAGGATAAACAACAAAGGGCGTTAGAATCAATAAAGGCCACATCTGGTATGATATTGTAAGTATAACAAACGCTATTGTTGTTAGCTGACCAAGGGCATGAAGTCTTCTAGTCCACTTGTTTTGATGTAAGGTTAAGTAGTATTGATAATACTCTTGAAAAGTCATTTCTTTATTCATCCCAGCTAATCTCCCAATCTTTAAATTCAGCAGCGAGACAGTCAATCTTGTAGTCTTTTCTGCCGCCGGCAATTTCTTGAATTTTGTTTTTTGCAGTATTTCTAATGCCATTTAATCCATGTGTTAGTTCTAGATTATTGCCATCTTTTATTCCTTTTCTATAATTTGACTCATTATGCCAAATATGTAAATTCATTTGTGATAATACTACAACTGCTCTCAGTGTTTGTGCATCTATAATACCATTCTTCTCTTGAAGAGTTAAGTCTATATCATGCAAAATATCAGATATTTCTCTTGCATACTCTTCTTTGTGTTCTGATATGAATACCTCTTTTAGTTGAACGATTGATAGTCTATCAATTAGTTCAGACAACGTTGGTAGATATTTTCTGTTTTCCATAATTTATCCTTTTAAAAATTGTTTAAAATATGGCTCAAATTTTTGAAAATTAGAGCCAAAAATGTTTTTGTATTTGTAGAATATACGAGCCTCTTCTTGCCTTTGATTGGTGTCTCCCTGTTGAGATCTTCCTCCTTGTACGGCAAGCCCAACTACTTCATCTACTTTTTTGAATATATGCCCAGACTGTACCGATCGGAGCCACATTTCCCAATCATCTGCATAGTTGCAGTTAACCTCATCAAAAAAGCCACACTGTTCGTGGATATTTATATTCCAAAGTGGCATCGGTCCTGGCAGACATTTTATCATATTTTCTTTTGAGAAACTTAATTTTGAATGTTCAGATAATGTATTATTTGAAGAGTTATTTTCAAAAGTTTCATTTTTTTTATTTGTTAGCAGTGTATCACCATAAATCAAACTAATTTTTGGTTGCTTTAAAATTTCGTTATAAAGAATTTCAATGCAATTTTGCTTTTTTGTATCATCAGTGAAGGCAAATGTTATAAAATCTGCGTTTGCTTTTTTAATTGCCAAATTCAAACACGGAGTTGGTAACCGCTTCTCGTCGAGTCTAATATATATTATATTATCATATTTTTTTGCATACGTATCAATTAATTGTTGTTCTTTGCCTTGTGAATTTGCATCAACAATTATCAATTCACAATCATCAAAAATTGTTTGTTGTGTAATGTTGCTCATAAAAAATTCTAAAGTATCTTCACAATCATAAAATGTTGTAATTATTGATACCAGTGGCTTTTTCTTCTCAGTAAAGCTTGAATCTGCTAACTTTTTTACTATTGAAAATATTTCCTTTCTTTTCAAAATCATATAGTCTATTAATTCATCTTTTTTTAATTCGAACCAAGGCTCTTGTGTGGCCCCTATCATATTATTTGCTATAATAGAGCAGCCCAACATTCGTGCTTCCACGGTAACCCTTGATAGTGTTTCTGGCGTCTTCGGAAGAAACATGAATTTTTTATTCTGGCTGAGTAAATTTAAAAACTCTTTATAATCAGGGCTTGCTATTAATTCATAATCTATTTGTTTTTTTTCACACAAAAAAGATGCAAGCGATGTATTCTTGTGTGCAAATGGCGAGTTTAAAATCGAACACACATCTTTTTTTTCGTTATTTGAAAGGTGCCTAATGAATTCTAAAATTTCAATTGACCACAAATTCCCGCCTAAATTTATTATATTATCTATTTCTAGATTTTTTTGCACAATTTTTTTGTGAAAACTTGATTGACATAAAACGGCGCGGGCATTTTTATAGAAATGAAAATTTATAATGTTTGATGCGTCTGCTTTTAGCCCTTCATATGTTGATGGGTCACGACTTTTCAAATACTTGTGATCGTGTTCGTAGATTATATAATTTAAATTTCTGATTTTTGATCTTTTATCAATGCTCAGGTTAACAAAATTTGATATTATCAAGAATGAGTTTTTATTATTTTTTATAAATGTGTCATCTACAATATGTGATTGTATTTTTGTAACATTATAGCCATTATTTTTTAGAATAGATATCAATTCTTCGTTATTTAATTCTCCTCCACCTAACGCCTGTTCAGTAAAAAAATCAGCTATAAATACAATCTCTTTCATTCAAATTCCTGTATTATGGATTCAATTTCGCCTAGCCATTCTTCAGTTGTCTTACTCTGTTCATAAAAGGCATTAACAAATTTTTCATATTGTTTTTCCTGAGAAAAACGATCAGATATTTTTGAATTGTTCCATGGTACACAATTAGAAGTTACATGCTTGTAGCACAGGCGCATCTGCTCTTTAGCTGATCGCTCTTTGGGATATGCCCACATCGACCCTGGCTCAATAACACCCTCCCAGTGGACCGCTTCGGGTACCGGATTAAGGTCAAAAGAAACATTATAAAACTGCTCCTTACCATTTGAATCAATTAGAAAATCAAGTTGCCCAGACCAACCAACGGCGATGACGGGCAAGCCAGAATAAGCTGCTTCAAAAATTGGTAAACCAAAGCCTTCGCCGTGGGCCAGTGACAATAAGCAATCAATATTTTTATTTTTATACATTGAATGCATTTCTTCGTCAGACATATCACCATGCAATAAATAAACTTTGCACGTCCTATCTCCAAGTTGTGCCAAAAGATTTTTTAGGGTGGTCAAGAGTCGACGGCGATCAATATAACAATTTTTGGCTATATTAGATTTAATCACAAGACCGACATCTTCGGTTCTGAACTCCTCAACAAACCATTTTATGGTATTTTCTAGATTTTTTCTAGGTCCAAATTGAGCAACCGTAAGAAAATTGAATGATGTTTCAAGTTGTAGATCGAGTTCTTGTAATGATTCAAAATTCTTAACAGGGTAATTTACAGCTTCAACTGGTGTGCGTGTTTCCAACATTACCGTTTCGCCAGTTTGTGTATTTTGAGCTTGATATTTTGTGTCGTCAAACCCTCGTTTGGCATGGTTTGATACCACAATAACTTTATCCATTTCATTTACTTTTTGAATCCATTGCGGAGAAACTTTTGTTGTCTCAATGCCAGCAGTAAAGCCTACGTTAAATTGGGCGAGACGCTCAAATTCATTTGGTATGGTAACTTGTAAGGACATATCAAAAGTGCCGCCCTGTTGAAGATAAGAAATTGTTTTTTCAATTGTTCGATCAATCCATTTTTTTTCTTCGTTATATTCATTCACCCAAGAGGTCTGCCCCCACTGGAGGGGTTGAATAAAAATTTCAAATAAATCTTCCCGTGAACGAAGAGACCGAAGAGCAAATCTAGCCTGTTCACCATAACCAGATCTTGTTAGTAACGGTGCTTTCAAAATAACTCTTTTTCTCATGCTACCTCCATTAAATGCCAGCGCTTATAGTTCTTTCTTGTTTCCCAAGAACCATAGTTTTCAAGAACATTGTCAATGAGTTCAACCCATGACTTTTCATAATTTTGAAAATTATAATTTTTTCTAACGTGTCGCTTTCCTTGTGCAACCATTTGTCGATATTTCTTTTGTGGTATCTTCAAGGCTGCTGTTAGACTTTTTTCGAAGTCTCTTTGAGAAATTCGGTCTTCATAAATATATGGTACCTGAAGTGAACCAATCACAGTTTTTGAAGCTGGTTTGATACCGAATCCAAATTTATTTTTCCCATCTGTCACCTGTTCTTGCAAACCACCAGTCATATTAACAATTATTGGAGTTCCACAAGACAAAGATTCTAGTGTTGACAGCCCGAAGCCTTCTGCATCTGAAACATTTATTGTCCAATCGGCTGCTCTATAAATATTTGATAATTGTTCTGCCGATACTTTGTTTGTTGACAGAAGGACTTGACCATCTGTCAAATTAAGGTGATTTATTAAATGTGGTAAATCTTGCCCGTGGGGGTCTTGCGGATCAGTATGCATCAATAACACAGCTTTATCATGTCCAACTTTATCTAGCCATTCCTTAAACCACCATATAATGGTTCCACTTTGTTTACGGCGAGCATTTCTATTATTCCAAAAGAATATTTTCTTACTTGTTTTTCCTTTTGTCAACCTTTGTCGTAATTCAGATGCTTGTTTCTTCTCATCATCGTTTGTAGCGGGATGAAAAAATTGGTCATCGACTGCATGTGGCAAATAATGTGATTCAACATTTGGGGCAACTGTTTTTAGTATCTCATGTGTAACTTTTGAAATACAAACTACAACATCAGTGGAATTATAAAAATCTGAGTTAAAGTATGGAGGAGGAAAATTATCCCAAACGTGGTAATATATCATTGGTATATTTGCTCTAATTTCATTTTCAATTTCCCATAGCCAACCATAGAAACGGGGATCTGTCATAAACCATAAAGCATCTGGTTTTTCCCTTTGCAATATTGATCTTATTATCTCATGATTACCATAGCCATCCACGGGGAAAACTTTGAAATCGTCGCCCCAGGGTTCTATCTTTTGCGGTCTGTAATCAGCATGCTTCATCGCGCCGCCAAGACAAATGAATTCATATTGCCCTGTCTTAAGCAACGCCTCAATCATATACTTTGTTTGTGTGCCAACACCAGATGGCGACAACGGATGGTCCGACAGGACCAAGATCTTTTTCTTTGTCATTAAATCCTCTACATACAATGCTCAGTTTTGTTAAACTCACAAAACTTACAAGAAAGTCTGTTCTTAATGTATCTCTTGTTCTTAATATTGTATAGTGCTTTTTTCAAAAGTTTTGTAGCGTTCTCAGTCTTTCTAGGGCCAGACGTGACTCTAAAAAACTCAACTTTATCTTTCTTTGATGTTCTCTTAAGTAGAGCGAAGTGCGTCTCAATGTTTTTTGGATCAATCTCCATCTTACGGGCAAAGAAATACTTGTAAAGGGTAAGCTGGTAAGTAGTCATAGGGGCACTACGACGCTTTGCGTCCCAGCCCCAAGAGCAAGTCTTCCAGTCAAATATATGAACTTTGCCATCGGGTGTGGCAATGACGCCGTCAATATAGCCCTTGAAAATAAATTTGTCTTCATCTTCAATCGGTTCGTCAAGTGGAATCTCAGACCCAAGCACCTCGTACTCTCCAAAGTAATCTTCAAGTGCATCCTCAATCTCGGGCAAAATGGCTTTACCCTGAGAACGCATATCCGAGACAAGTTTCTGATCCGGTTCTTCATCAAGGGTGCCAAGAAAATGTTCAAACCTTTCGAGGAAGTAATCTTCCTCTTCTATCTGTTCTTTGAGCAGTTTTTTCTCGCAGACATCGTGG
>Ga0209232_1000620_pt1 | contig 21267 bp, 18 predicted proteins | sample ETNvirenome_2_60_FD_184066 | JGI IMG/M metagenome (GOLD analysis project Ga0209232, IMG submission 184066) | Marine viral communities from the Pacific Ocean - ETNP_2_60 (SPAdes) (version 2) | ecosystem: Environmental > Aquatic > Marine > Oceanic | place: Pacific Ocean | collected 2013-06-22
CTATTCTTTTAAGTTCATCTATAGGGAATATTAATACCATTTTAATTTCATTCTTGTACGATAAAACATGACACCAGTGGTCTGCTTTGGTTACAGATAATCCAGATAGCTTTCCATTGCATCTAATCTCTATAGCTATGTTACCTGTATCTCTCCACTTATCTATTTCTGCTTTTACTTCTATCTTGGATATGGTTAATATCTGAGCAATAGAGTCTTCATACTTCTCGCCTAAGCTTAAATCAATATCAAACTTACTTGTAAGTGGTCGCATAGCATCGCCTAGTTTAATCATTAGCCATCCTCAATTCTTCTACTGTCTGATAGTTGGTTCCCATTCTTAGATTGTAGGCTTTTAGTTTCTGGGCATCTACATATGGATTGCTTTGCTGTTCCTCTACCTCGTTCATTATCTCATCTTCCCATGAACTATTAAACAGGTAAGTGTATGGATTCTTTCTAAACTGCTTATCAGTAGCTTTTACATAACGCTTGGTGTGGTTCATAATATCATCCACTAGAGACTGGTCAAGTTTCTTAGTCCAGAACTTAAGAGCCTTATCCTTGCCAACTTTTTTGTTATATAATTTCCACCAATCAATAAAACTTTTATATATTTTATTATTATCTATATTACTATCTATATTAATAGTATCGGGAGACCCTACACTTTTAGGCGACCCCCCCTCCACTTTTACGACATCCCCCCTACACTTTTTGGCTAGGGTTATACTTCTGTCTGTATTGTTTGTTATTTCTACTTCAATTAATCCCATACTTTTTAACTGGTTTATTGTCTTTGATACACTATTTATAGATGTGGATAATAGTCTTGCAAAGTATTTGTTGGTTGCAAAACACCCTTTATCGTTATCTAAATTAGTGATTTTAGCCAGTATAAGCTTCTGCATATAGGTAAGGTTATCATCCCTTAAAATACTGCCTGGTATTACTATATAATCGTTCATCGCTACTCCTAGTTAGGTTTATAAACTAATACAAAACTACCACAATTATCACAACTTAAATTTGTTACTATGCCATCGCCTTCCATATCATAGTCTTCATAGTCGTGGTCGCCACCCCAAATTAATTCTTTTTTACAATGCCAACATTTCATAATTTAAATTCAGTCTGTAATTTAGCTTTTGTTTTTAGGTTCCCTTTACTATCAAAGGCTTCCTGGTACCTGTAAAAGAATCTTACTGCTGACTTTACAGACTTCTCATCAAACTTAACTTCTTTAAAAAGCTTTGTTCTGGCTGTAGGCTGTGCACCCATAAAGTTCTTTTTACAATGTACTAAAGCTAGTCTATCTATTGGTCTCTCTGGATGCCTAGAATCCCATAACATCTTATACATGCTAAGCTGGATAACATAAGTATAGTCCTCTAAGCTCTTAGATGTCTTTAGGTCAATCATCCACGTCTCATCGTTCATCTCTGCTACAAGGTCGCATCTACCAGCAAATGGATGTATAAGCTTTCCTCTCTTATGGTTCTTGCAGTATAATACCTCTTCTATTGCAATTACCTTTGGTAGGTAGTCTTGATACCACTTACAGAAACTTATAACACCTTTTTGTACCTCTGGGTCGTTCTCAATGAGTAAGTCCTCACCTAACAAAAGTTTCTCACAATTATCATGTACAGCAGTCCCTACTCTAAGTGCTTCAGAGTTAGACTCTAGGTACTTATCATAGTCACCCTTTGAGTTGTTCACAATGTACTTTAGAAGAAAATTAGGTGTAGGGCATCCATATCTAGTAACTGTAGTAACACTGGGGACGTATATACCATCCCCAATGTCATAGAACCTACCATATCGAGTTCCCTCAACGTGCTTAATCATTTGTTTTTCTTTTATGATATTCACTTAGAAATACATTGTACTTTTTCTCATCCTTCTTATTATCCTTCTGATTTAAAAACCATTTAAGATAATCTAAAGGAATGTCTGAGATAAACTTGCCACTATGTTTACCAAAGTCTAGTATGTATTCTGATTGTTTGTCTGTTGGAGAGACTGGCTGGGGACCATTCGGAGTCGAGGCTCCAGTAGGTTTCGGAGTAGCGTTCCCCCCAGCCTTTTTAATATCGTATAAATCTCTTGCTATACCCCATTTAACACACGCTCGTTTAAATGAGTCGCTAACTATAGACTTTTCTCCTTCAAAGTTTGCTTCAGTTCCAGTGTCCCACTTTGTTACTTTAACTCCATTAACATTAATGGACACACCACACATCAACAAACCCTTTACTTCTTTATAATCATCACTCCAGTTTTCAGGACCTACCACCTCATCAAGTACATCCATGCAGTATCGTGCATCAACGTACGACAGCTTTACCCCTGCTTGGGTTCTGTGTTTAATCCTATCTTCTGGCGTTGGTTGCGTTAGTTTAGATAAATCTATCTTACTCATAGTCGCTACTCCTAAGTTGGTTATAAAGGAATTTACGACAGCTGTAGATTTATTACAAACTATTTTTTCTTAGCTAATATACCCTCAAGTATTTCCATTAGTCCATCAAATAAAGAATTTAATATGTCCTCTTCTTTTGCTTCTGATATAAGAGGTATATTTACCTTCTTGTTGATTTCATCTATTATTTCTTCTTTGTTTTCTTTAAGGTAATTAACTATTAGTCCAGCTATCATTTTATTTTATCCTTTCCAGATTTTTTTGAGTGTCATTAGACCCACAAGTAAACCAACGCAAACCGATGCGAAGTTTAAGTATGGACTTAACATCTCCATGTGATTAATTAGTGCTCCACTAAATGAGCAACACGCTCCTACTACTGGTTTTTCTACTACTGCTATTACTGCTTCTTTCATCTATCCTCCTATGAATTTTTTTGTTTTAAACTGCTTATTATTCTTACGATTGAATGGTAGCTACCTTCTAATCGTGCAAGCTCCTTATGTAAGTCTGGAAACTCATCTGTTTGTAAACGCTTCTGCTGGTCTATAAGCTTGATAAGAATCCCTTCTGTACGATTTTGACTCTCCTCTAGCTCTTGCATGAGAGTCTCCTGTATCCATTTGTTTTGCCTAGATACATAAAATCCCAGTGCTATAACCCCAGCCACTGGTAAACCAAAGGTCTCAATTAAATTAACAAAGTCCACTAGTAGTCCTCTGGGTTAAGTCTGTATTTTTTATCAATGTTGTATGCATCCATCATATCATTACACGCCTGGCTAGACATTTTTAAATACTCTTTGTAGCTTATATCCATGCCATTAGCCTTTCTTTTGTTATACATTGTTTTAATATTACATATATCTGGTCTAGTGTCGTATATGGTACACTGATTGTCATCAGATAAAAACTTACAGCTTCCATCTTCTTTAGTTGGTAGCCCTATTTTACCTGCTTGTTTACAGCAAACACCACATTGACTACATTTAAAATCAGTCATTATTCTCTACAAAATGTTCTATGGTGCCTTTACCAGGACCATTGTATATTTCTTTCCAGTATTTAGCTTGTGCCACTACACCACTTGGTATAGGCTTTGGGCTTCTCCAGTATTTATATCTGCAAAAAGCTACCTGTAGGTATATACTGCAAAGCACGCTGTTCTCTGGGTCTGATAAATCTAAACCACGCTTAACAAGATGCTCTAATTTTTCTGGTCTGTACTTAAGGTAATTATTGATAGTGTCATTAATGGTATCTGGTTCTACCTGAAAGAAACCTAGTGCTGGACCTTTAACTTGTTCTAGGTGTTTATAGTTACTCTCAGACATACCAGTCCTGTAGACTAGATTCTCTGCATCTTCACTATACATATTTAAATCCTTAAGCACATATCTTATTATTTTTTTAATTGAGTTTTTCATATTTTCCATCTTTCAATATTATTTGTATTCCATACTTTTGTCTTAAATGCGTTCTATATTTATCTGGTTTTACTCTTAACACTAAGCTTTTAGTATCTTTATTTCTGTCTTTCCTATATACATATTGAGGGTTGTTCAATAAATCAAGTAAGAGTCGTTCATATATTTTTATTTCTCTACCTTTTAAATCAGTGTCTTCATTTGATTTTTTATATAGCTCTCTAATTTTATAGTATGTAAAATCATCAGCACCCCTACCACTAATATTTTTTACTGCTTTTCTAATTTCTCCAACAGCCCCTTCTGTGGCACCTGTAAATTCTAATAGGTCTCTTCTTCCATATAACACATCGCCTATAAATGGAACCATTCTAGTTATTTTAGTTTTTCTTTCTTGTTCACCTTTAGCTTTATCAATAAGCTCTGTAAATGAATCGTAGAAAAACGCCATCACATCTATAGGTGGAAATGAGAATATGAGCTCGTATACATTTTCTTGTATCGCTGCAAACTCTCCTTCATAAACAGAGTCTCTTTTAACCTTGTTTATCCAGTATTTATTTAACAAAATTATTTTTAATAAATTATCATAAATCTTTTCTTCAAACGTGCTTTCTTTGTTTTTTAACCAATCTTTTATTTCATCTGCACCTGCTCCTGCTAATGCAATTAAAGATACTAAATACAGCATATTAGCTGCAGCTTGAGCTTTTTCTTTTTTGGTTGTATTTTTATTTAATGGATTTCTACCTTTAAATACACTACGTTTTTGTCCTGGTTCAAAGACAACATCTAAAAAATCATCTCTTAAAACATTAAGCTGTTTAATAGAAAATGTTTTTAACATATACATAGTCCTACCAACAGAGCCTGATTCTAAATATTTTAATGGTACCTCTGTTCTTCCTACTGGCTGATACTTTAGTAGTGTTGCATATGCTAAAAATAGCTCATTAGTTGTATAGTTGTTAGGGGTTACATCCTTTTTTAAATCTGAAATTATCTCGCTGTAGCTGTCTCCAAACAATGTTTTTAAATAATCTTTATCTTTCTTAGATAGTCTATTGTTTTTAGCTTTTCTTTTATATCTTTGTATGGCACTATTTATTAAGACAGACTTACCTAGACCATCCATTAATTTAAATCCTGAGAACGTAAATATAGTATTAGTGACGTTGTTCATTAATTTAGCATACCACTCTTTGTTTCTATTTTTTATTTCAAACGCAGGGTTTTCTACTCCAATTATTTCTCTAGTAATTCTTTCTCTGCCTGTCAAATATCGAGCTATATTTTTAATAGTATCTCTTTGGTCTAGACCATTGTCATAAACTGAATAAACAATATCCTGCATCTGTGTAACAACATTTGTTAGTTTTCCTAGTAATAATCCATAGGTACCTGTTTTAAATGAACTCCAAGCACTATTAGTAGGTTTAAAATTAAAATACGCTGACAATATCCTAACAAGGTCATTTACTTCATCTCGTGATAAATCTTTACCTTCAGATACTTTAATTATAAAATCGCCTATAGATTCATCGTTAAGCTCTCCAGCTCCAAAAAATTTCTTATTTTCTATTCTTTCTATAGCAGATTCCATATGCCTATTAAGCTGTACAAGTGCATCTTCATAATAGTTGTACATATCAGCAGTTATAGTATCAAACACTCTGGGCTTTGTAAATGATGGCTTGCCCTTTATATAGCTATACCCTTTAAATAGTTGGTTTATTACCTGTGCTTTATCTGAATCATCGAGCTTTACGTTGTCTTTTTTCTCTTTAGCTGCTATTTGTTTTTCTATATAGGTCTTAACTTTCTCTTCACCAAATAACATAGTTGTTAAAGCATCGTAGTTTGTAACTGCTCTTGGGAAGTATCCTTCTATGTATCCTATTTCTTCACCAAGCTCTATTAACTCTTCTCTTAATGAATCCAGAATACCTCTAACATCTTCTATGTTCTGTAAAAAATCTTCAGCGTTTTTTGTTTTTTGTGCTAGTAATTGCATAGTACCAACATCACTATTGTGCATTGCAAGCTTAAATCTTGTTTGGTCATTACTATCAAGCTGTCTTATAAATTTTTCTAATTTAAGTACAAACTTTTGGGCTTCTGTTATTTTTGCATTAGTATTGAATTGGTGTTTTAATAACCTAGAGTATATTTTGGGGTCTATTCTTTTAAGTAGGGTTGAAATAGGTATTACTGTACTACCAATTGTACCTATTCTTGCATCTTTAGGTCTTCTGCCTGACTTTGTTTTTCTATTTACTGCATCATACACATCTTTTGATTGAGATGGTGATACTATTTGGTAGCTAATTCTTGGGTCTTTAGTAGGTTTATCTGCCATTGCTGTAGCTGACTTTATTTGGTTAGCATCAAATGCTATAAATATTTCATCTTGAAATTCATCAGAGCTTTTATATATTATACCATCATAACCTTGTTTTTTCAATTTGTCAATATTTGTGTCTCTTGTTTTTCCAATTTGCACAAAATCTTCATACTCATTAAGTGTTGTATAGTATTTAGGGTTTTTAATATTTAGATAAACTGGCTTTAAATTTTCCCCTTCCTCAAATGCTTCTCCCATAACAAAATCTGAAGCATAATTTGGACTACTAGTAAAATATGCTGGTGTTTCAAATGCATCAAAGTCTCCAGTGGTTCCGTGATATACAACTTTAGGGTTGCCCTTAGAGTCTACTACTTTAGTATCTTTAAAAAATTCTTTTTGTGCTGGGGTAAGCTGGTAGCTTACTTTTGCTTTTTCTTTAGGGTAGTATCCCCATTCTTCAAGAGAGTTCATATCCCATAATACATCTTTAGCTTTTACTTTAAACTCGTGTAGTTTATAATTTTCACCTTCATCTGTATTCCAAGAATCTGCGTGCTCTTTTGCATATGTTTTAGATAAAGTTATCCAATCACCATTGTTTAGTTCTTTTTTTGGACCTGCCCTGTATACTGTTACTTCTGCTTCTGGATTTCCTTTTATTGATTTTAAATACCTAATAGCATCTACAGTTTCTTTATAAACTTTGTCTTTAGGTAAAGAGCCTATATAGTATCTAGGTGTATCATACACATCATCTGGAGCCATGTCTCCCTCAAATAAATCGTGTGCAGGAGGACCTTCTTTTGATGGTCTGTGTGATATACCATACTCATCTCTAGCGTCTCTAAGTTGATAAGATACCCCAGGCTTTCCTATGCCTTTTTTCTTATCTTTTTTTACTTTTACTTTTTTAGGTTTATTAAGCTGGTAGCTTACTTTAGGAGCTTTTTGCCTAGCTTTCTTTCCAGTCTTCTTAATTCCTTCTTTAAGGCTGGCAGTATCAGCTTCTTCTTTAGTAATCCTTTGCTCTGTAGCTCGTCTAGAGCTTTTAGGGTCCTTGGATGTGGTAAATTTATCATAGTATCCTTTCTTTTTTGCACGAGCAACTGCTGTGTCTGCGTAATTTAAGCCTTTTTCTTGCTGACTTCCATATTTTTTATATAAATCTTTTTCATAATACCATAAAACAGCCTGTACTTGGTCAGGTTCCCATTTGTATCCTGTCTTTTCAGTTAATATTTTTGTAAGCTGATTAACTGTGTCATCCATCATCTGTCTTTCAGGATTTCCTTTAGGGCTTTCTTTTAATTTTCCTTTCTTTTTTCCACTTTCAATAAATGGCGTTCCCATCCATCTATGCCAGGTTCTTGTCCACCATAGGTCATAAACTGCCTCATTGTGTATTCCATGAAGATTTAATATATATCTTCCTATTTTAGGTCCAAATATAGCAGCTCCATAATATTCTCTAGATTTATCTTTAACTTGTATGTGCCCACCTTTGCCATCGTTCATAGCTTTTACTTCTGCAGCTGGATGAGATGTAAATATCCAGTTTAAAGCTTTTTCTTTGCCCATATTTTTTACAAGGTTATCAAATTTCATTAATAATTCTGCTATACTATTAAATCTTACTCTTTTATCTTTCCCATCAATATCATTAAACTCTACAAGAGGGTTACCTTTTTTATTGTATACAATATTAAATTCATTATTATCAAGATAGTATTGAAATATGGGAAGGGCTGAATTATAATTAGGTGTAAGCTTTGTCCCTAAGCTTGTAATACCTAATACAATTTCAAACATTTCTTCTACGCTTTTATCTTTTCCTATTTCAGGTATTTCAATAGATGCTATTTCCTTAGCTGTTTTTACCTTTTCTCTATACCACTGAAAAGAACCATGCAAGTCAAATTCAGGTCTCGACAATACGTCTAATATATTTCTTAAGCCTTTTACAACTGCTGTGTCAACTTCTTTTCCTTCCTTAACTTTACCTTCTTTTACTTGTTGAGCAACTTGCTCTACAGTTGTTTGATAAGTAACGTCTTTTAAAGTAGCTGCCTCATCTTGTGAAGGCTCAACTCCAGGTCTTAATGTAGTTCTCTTTTTAGGTTCTTCTTTGGGTTCTTGTACCTTCTCTTCAGCTACTTGCTCTTCAGCTACTTGCTCTTCAGCTACTGGTTTGTCAACTACTTGCTCTTCAACTATTGGCTCTTTTTTTGTTTCTTTGTCTGTGAGTTTTATGCCTTTAGCTCCAGCTTTTCTATAAATTTCTTGTACTTCATCACCTAAAGTAATATTCCCAAATATTCTATTAACTCTATTTTTTAAATTTTGATATATTTTTTGTACTAAAGACTTTGGCTCTATAGCTGTATCTAGATAGTATTTAGCTTTTGCTTCTTTTGAAAACAACTCTTCTATTGAAAGCTTGCTGTTAGGGTCTATTTGCCTGTTTTCTGGTAATTTTTTGTTTATCTCTTGATTTATTTCTTTTCTAGCTTCTAGATTGTTTTGATAGTTGTTGTAGTATTCTTTAAAGGATTCTAGCTCTTGTTCACTTAAGCCACCTTTATAAACAGTTTCAAAAAATTCTTCAAGCGATGTATCAAAATCTGCACCTCTATTAATATTAATAACAAACCTCAAATTTCCTTCAACTCTTTGCTTGTAGTTTGAACCTAATATTACAGCTTCAGTTGTCTCGCCTGACAATCCTTGGCTTTCAAGTGTTTTGCCCTCAGCCTCTAATTCTTCTTTTGTAATAGTAACAAGTTCATCTACTATATTTATATCTAAGTTTTCAGCTAAATTAGGGCTTTTCTTAATTATTTCTTGTAAGCCTTCAAGTGCTTGCTCCATTCTTATATCATTTGATAGCTCAGCAAATCTTTCTTCTTGCCTTTTTCCTAGCTTTCTTTTCTTATTAACAAGAGTATTGTATTCTTCTGTATTTTCTTTATTTTTTTCTGCAACTTCTTTTAGCTTATTTGCTGCATCAGGGAACGATTCCTCAAATCTTTTTTGTTTTTTTGCTTCTATAGCATCATTTGCTAATGTAATTCCTGTGCCTGCTAATCTAGCTGAAGCACCTGGTATCAATAAAACTGCAGCTTCAACTATTTGGTCTCTTTTAAATTGTTCCCAATTACCTGATTTAATAAAGTCTGTATATAAACCTCTAGCAAAATCTTCATCAAATCCCTCTACTATGCCTGCTTCAGATAATTTATTTAAAAATACTTTTGTTGCTTCACTTGCTCTTTCTTCTGCAAATTCTGCATTGAAACCATTATATCCTGTTATATACAAAAACTTTTTTATACCCTCTGCTGTTTTTTGGTCTATTTTTATATTAGGAGATTTTGATTTTATAGCTTTTATTAATGAATTTGCAGTTGATTCTACTTGCACTACAACTTTAGCATCCTTAGGTAATTTACTGTAAGCTGCTTGTATTGGCTTTACTGTTATAAAGTTAAAAGCTTTTAATATTTTTGTACCCAACAACTCCCAAGTTCTTTCATTCCATTCATCTGCTCTTGCTTGTCTTCTAGCAGTTTTTTCATCTTTACCTTTAGTGTAAATTCTTGCACCTTCATCGGTGATTTGTATGCCTGGCATTATTAATTTTAAGTATTTAGCTTCTTGACCAGGACCTAGTTCAGATAATGCAACTACTTTTGTACCTACTGTTGCTGTAATTTGAGCACCTTTTTTAACTGCTTTTGTTTTAAGTTTATTTTTAGCCCAATTTAAAGCAGTTTTTCTTAATCCTAAATAAGTTGCATATTGAGCAGTTTTTTTAGTTACATATGCTCCAGCTCCTATAGCACCTGCTCCACCTACTGCTGCTATACCTAATTCTTGCATGAATGGTAAAGTTTCTGCTATACCTTCTACTATAGATGCTCCCATGGTTCTTGGTCTAGATTCATACTCAACAAAATCTTCTAATGTTTTTACCTCTTCATCAGTAAGCTCTGGACCTAATCCTTTTTGTGCGTCCATATCTTTTTTAATTAATAAGCCTATGTTTGTATACTCTTTAATTAATTTTGCATCTTTAACAAATGGAGCCAAGTCAACTGGGTTTATAGATGTTAATGCCTCCCAGAAGCCCATATAATTTTCTACAGTATTATCTTCACTTTCTATCTCACCTATAAGTGTAGTTATTTCTTCTAGCCTACTTTTTATTTCAGGCTTTTTTTCTATAATCTGTTCTTTAGTAGCGTTAGGACCTATAATATAATTAACTATAAATCTTTGCAAGTTACCATCAGCGTCAATGTTATACATCTCGCTTATAATTTGTCTGTTTGCTTCTTCTGCTTCTTCAATGCTGTTAAATTTTGCCCATGTACCACCATCTGATGCTGGTATACCTGAATCTACTGCTCCAAACTTTGCAGGTCTATTTCCATACTTTATTGCCCCTAAATTATTAAGAGAGGCTAGTATGCTTGCTGTTTTATACTGTGGATATTTTTCTGGATTTTCATTATATAAATTTGCAGCCTTTTGTATGCCTTCATACTTTACTGTGGTATCAGCAATTACTTTTGTAATTTTTTTATTGTCTTCTTCTATTTTTTCAATGCTTGTTATTTTCTCATTACTAGTTTTAATTTCTTGATTTCTAATTTCAATTTCTTGGTTTCTAGTTTCTGATAGTTCATCTGGTATGGGTCTTAAGGCTTGCTGACTTAAAGGCATTTGCTCTAATTGACGTTTATTTTTTTCTGCCCTTATCTTGTCTTTTTTTGGTCTTTCTCCATAGAAATCTTTTTCTAAAGTACCCTTTGCTGTAGAGTCTTGAAACTTTCTTAAAAGCTCTACATAGGCTTCACTTCCATCTTCTTTAATTTTAGGTGAGCTTGCTAGCACCTCATCTACCAATTCTGGATTATCAGACATCCATTTATCAAAAGCTGCCCTACTATTTTTATATGGGTCTATACCTATAAGCTCTGTGTATTTTTGTCTTTTATCTTCTTTTTCTTGGTTTATTTTATTTTCTAAAGATTTTGCTGAGTCGTCTTGTTCTATAACTGATTGTACATTAGTTAATGTGTTTACTGGTTCTTCTGTTGGCTGTGGTTCACTTATGCCCTGTAGACCTGCAATTAAATCTTCTGTCCTAGGCTTTTGTTTAGCTAACGCAGATTGAGTTGCCATTAACCTTCTTTCTTCTAAGGTTTTTCTTTGCTCAAACGCACCCCTACCTGATTTTCCTTCTTGTATAGATTCATAAATTCTTAGGTCTGGGTCTATAGGATTATCTAAACGATTATTTAATGTAGTAATGTTTTTAGCTTGCTCTTCTGTAAACCTTGTTGGGTCCTGCTGAAGTTGCTGTCCAAATTCTCTAATCTGTTGCTTAGTTGCATCGTCTACTCCCTCTACTGAGTAATATGGAGTATACTTTCTTTTGAAAATATCTTTAAATGGATTTGCCATTAACGTAACAACTCTTCTAGTTCATCGTCTTCTATCTTTTTTTTCTTTCTTCTATCAGCGTCTTGAGTTGATTTTTTGGGTTGTTGTTGTAAAACGTCTGGCAGTTGTTGGTTTTGATTTACTCTGATTGGCTCAATTCCACCTCTTACAAATCCATCTTTTCCTAACCTTAAATCATTATTATTTTGCATAGGTACATTCTGAGGAAATTCAGGAAGCTCACCTGGTCTAGACATTGCAAATTTTTGAGATTCTTGCAATGCAGCATCTTCTGCTTGAACCCTCTGTTCTTCTTGTAATCGTATTACTTCCTCTTGCTCTTTTAATAATTTTTCTTTTTGTAGTTGCATCTGCGTTTGTCTAGCATCTGGACCTATATTCTCATCGTTTTGAAAAAGTGTAGAAATTTCTGTTAATGCATCTGCGTTATACTTTTTACTGCTCATGCCACTTAATTTGTTAGCCATCCTGATAAACTTGTCTTCTAATTTAACAACTTTATCGTACTTATCTAAATTCTTTAAATTTTCTGATTCATTCATCCCTGCGATAGGATTATACCCAGCTCTTAATAGTTCTGCATAGGCAGCTCTTAGCTCACCTTTTAATTTATTGTAAATCTTTTCTTGTCCAGCTGTTGTTTTTAATTCTTTGCTTTGTCTTTCTCTATCAATACGTGCTTGTATGCTTGTTTTCTTTTCTTTAAGTCTTATTTCTTCAAGAATTTTTTCTTCTTCTTTTTCCTCACGCATTCTATTTATTTCAGATGGACTAATTTGTTTCATCTCTGTAATTTTGCCTGCATTGTTAATTTTAACATATACATCTTTACCACTTAAATGACTATATTCTGGGAATTGAGTTATATCAATAAGCTCTCCTTTGAACTTGCTTAAATCATATTTTCTTTCTAAATATCTTGCAGCTCTTCTATTTTTTTTTGATAAACTCATCTATTTTACTCCCATCTCAATTAACTCTTCATTGCTATAATTATTTCTAAGCTCTGAAGATGGTGCATAGCCATCAAAATCTGTTCCTGGTACACCACCTGCATACGCTGAAACTGCACTTGAAGCAAATTCTGTACCTGCACTGTACAAACTTGAAGCAAAATCTTGTTTTGACTTCAATTGTGCTATATCTGCATCACTTATAGCTCCTTGTCTTTTCATTGCAATCTCTCTTAGTAGTTGACCTCTTTGCATTTGTGCTTGTGATAATCTTCTTGCTGCCTCAGCTTTAGTACGCTCATTGTCCATAGCTATTTGACGTGCTTGCTGTGCTATAGACGCTCTTACATCTGAACCTACTTTACGAGAAACATCTTGTGCTATTATTGAGCCCTCTAATCCTTGCTGAGTAATTTTTTGCATTGCCTGTGCCTCTTGGGCTTCTCCTTGCTGGTATAGAGGCTGTGCCATTTGCTGATTTAACTTTGCAACATCCATTGTACCTTGCTCTGCACCTTTACGCATTCTAGACATTGCTTGCTGCTCTTCTGCTGACATTTGAGACATTGCATCTAATTGCTTTAATTTAGCTTTTTTTTGCTCTTCTATAAGTTTTTCTTCTTGCTTTTTGTTTATGTACGCTCCACCTGCTTTAAATGCTGCTGCTGCTCCTGCGATAGCTGTCGCTGTTAATGGGTCTATTTGTGCGTAATTGGCATAGGGTCCACTGTGTACCCATTTATTTATTTTGTTAGCTAAATGCATTAGATTTCCTCCTTAATGCTATGTATAAGGTCTCTATCCATTGCTTCATTAATTAAGTTGTCCATATTCATCGTCCATTTCGTCCAATAGGTGTTATATATATCTGGTGCTGATTTAGCGTTTGCTATCGCCACTGCGTAGTCGCATAAGCTTGTATGAAATCTATCTGGGATAAGAGGTGCAACATTTCTATAGTTTATTACTCTTACTAATGACCCTATAGAATTTTGAGTGTCAGCATCAGCTGAAGATGTCCCTAGCTCTGACCCAAAATCGTTATTTAGTTGATATCTTGACAAATGAGCTATTTCACCATAATTTACAGAGTCTAATAAATTTTTTGACTTATTTCCATACCAAATATCAGGAATGCCAGGAACGCTTGTTCCTACAGTAGTCCCTGCTGATAACGTATAATTAGCTATTTCCCACCAAATTTTATATGTGTTCAATTTATCTCCCAAAGGAGTATCTAAAAATATTCTGTCGTTTGAATCGCCTCCTATTGCATCATAATGATATACGTTTAATACCTTATCTGTTGTATATTCAGTCAGCGAGCTTTTATAGTGTAATGTAAATTTTTCTCCTGAAGAAGGCTCTCTGTTAAATACTATAAAGTCTCCAGATATTGAGTATGATGTTGGGCTTCCTCCTGTCATAGTTCCATCTGTTTGTCTATGCATTTCAAATTCAGAAACTTTTTTTAATCTTGAGCCACGATGTATTACAGAAATATCCTTTAAGTAATCTGCTGGCAATTTAGTATAACTAGAATCAGAACCTGTGTCTGCTGAATAAACACCTAAACCTTTTATGGTATTTGGAACTTCTATTGTATATATAGCATCATACAGTTCAAGTTTATTTGATAGCTCTGATTCTGCTTCTTTTAAAAGCTCCTTTAACAAACCACCTGGTGCGTCTGTAAAGAGTAAACATCTATCTACTAATTTATCCCATGTCATATTAACTTCCTTGTTCTAATTTTTTTATTCTTGCCTCTAAGTCAGATATTATCTGCTGCAATCTTGTTATTAATTTATTTACTTCTGGGTCTGTTGACTTATATCCTATACTACTCATATTCTAGCTCAATTTTTTCTATCGTTAAATCTTGATTTGTATTATCTTCAATTTTTACTTGTATACTTTTTCCTCTATTTCCAGTAAATACTCTTGTAGATTGCATTCCATTTAAATAATTTCCATTTGAATATGATGCAGAGCCACTGTCATTAAAAAATACTGATAAGTCTGCACCTGTAGTTGTTGCATCTACTTTTGTGCTTATTCTTCTTAATAAAGCATTTTGGTCAAAAGATGATAATTGTTCAAATCCTGTTTTCATAATTATATTTATTGGAACTGAACCTCCATCTACATTAGAGCTAGTGTCTTCAAGGACTCTAACTTTTGTACTTGACGCTGACTCTATTAAAATTGTATTATTGCTATCGTCTATTGACATTTCATCTAAAATTAAAGATGTGTGAAGTTCATTGGTCCACACACCTCTGGATATGTCATACAAATAAAACAAAGTATTACTTCCATTAGAGGCATTTGAATATAAAAGCCTAATTCTATTATTTTTAGTTTCATAGTGCAATCTAAGAAGCGATGGATTTGATGATGCTTGAGATTGATATGTATCCTTAATAGGGTTAGATATTATATTAGCTGAAAATCCTGAATCTAAATATACAATTCCATCTTGCGAGCAAAAATATATTCCATTAGGGGCTTTTGCTATACCTTTATCGTGTAAGCATCCTATGTTTGGATGAGCCTCTACTAAGCTCCAGTTAGTTGGGTCTGCACTAGGTATATTTATTCTAAATATTCCCTTAGTCATAAACACAACTATATCACTCATTAGGGTTTCTATTCCTACTATCTCTCCACCTTGAAGGTCTTGTAATTGTATAAAATTAGACGTTGGAATTATATCAGGTGAGCCTGACTCAGAGTACATTACAAAGTTAGAGTACTCTTCAGTATCCTCATCTCCTGTAATTTTTACGTTAGCCACAAACTGCCTACCATTTAACATTGTAGCGTATTTAAATTTAACATCTGTAGATGTAGATGCTTCATTAGGATGCCTTGCTCCATCTGGTAATCCTGGGTCAAAAAAATCTAATCTCATTTTTTGATTTGTATTATCTGTTCCTCCAAAATAAAACTGATAATTTGAACTTCCAAAACGAAAACCAGCATTAGTAGAAGATGCACCTACGCCTGGGACCTCACCAACTGTTCTTAAAAATGGACCATAATTATCACTTATAAATGTTCTATCAGCATCTATATGTACTGGGTATGCCACATCATCATTTATAATTCTACTCCCTTTTAATGAGCCTGGTGGTAATTCTAAATCATCTAGCTGTGTTCCCACTGCTACATTAGGTCCCATAAAACCTCTTAAGTTTTCATCTAAATCATAATTAGTTTCAGCTTGCCTTAATGATAATCCCCAAATTTTTAAATTTTGTGATTCTTTATCAGTGGTTCCTAAATCATCTGGAGTATTTACATATATATATCCATATAAAGTTTCAGTACTAAATCCATCTATTTGATACTGAAAATATGTCCATGGAAAGTTTGCATTTTCAATTCCTTGAGACTTTAATATTATTTGCTCACCTGAGCCATTTGGGTCAGCCTCACTATATGACTTTGAAACATAAAAATGAACACTTGACTCTGGATGATTAAAGCCCTCTGCTTTAGCCCACCCACTAATAATGTAGCTACCTGAAATATTTCCTGATGATATGTGAAACTTTTTTCCAGCTAAGTTTGTATTTGCCCCTGTGTTAGAATATCTAAAATCTAAACCTTGTGAAGCAGTATGTGAAGCAGAAACTGGATTTTTAATTATATAATCTTCAATAACCGACCCACTTGACCCATCATAATCAGATACATTATTTCTTGTGCCTAAGTCTGTAAGTGCAGCTTCTGTATCATCTGCAATATACCACCCACCAGTAGCAGAGCCTCCTGAACAATTATCGTCTCCTCCAATTATTATATCAGTAGCTTTAGATATGTCATTAAATTTACTAGAAAATGCATTCCCATATTCACTTCTTGTTAAGTCGCCTGTAAAAGAGTTAGTGAATGCATCTGATACGAGTAGTGATTTATATCCAGTGCTTTCAAAATCATTGTCCCCATTTCCATTATTTACGTCATGCTTAAATCCATCTAACATAATTGTTTTATTGTTTAAAGTAGTTCCACTTATAGACTCAGAGCCACTCCACCAAAGTCTATTAGTTCTTCTATATAAGGTGGTTAAATTATGCTGATTAGGGTCGTTATCTCCCATGTATATTGTTTTTATCTTGTAATATGTGCCACCATTTGTGCTTCTGTATACATTTAATCCACTTGTTCTTGGATTTAATTTAGTCATGTCAATTTCTGCAGTTATCTTTACTGCTTGAGTATTTTTATTTAAAACGCTCCTTTTATTGTCTTTTTCTGGCGTTGCCGATAATATGGCTGTACCTAAACCTACTACTGAATTATTTAATAATCCTTCTTGGTTTCCATCATATACTGGAACAAGCTTATACTCATATTGATTATCTACAATATTTAATGTTCCATTTATATATCTATTATTGTCACTAGTTGTACCTGGCTCATCAGCTACTGCATCTAGTAAAACATATGTATTATTTTCTACTACAGGTACTGATGTATCTATAATCCATCTAGGATATAGTAAATCTGCATGAGTATTATATGTTGATTTTAAAATTCCATTAAAGTGATGCCTATTTACATATCTAAATATTCTAGGTGATTGCTCTAAGCCACAAGCAAATCTAACTGCGTCTGTGTACGCTGATGGTCTTATATGAATATCTTCACTTCCTGTTCCAAAGTCTAATAAGTCAATTTTATCAGTATAGTCAATAGGATTTATAAGTGATATAAATTTATTGGTATTTGTATGTGTAGCTAAAAAAGCTCTACCATCAAATGAATTGTCATCACTTGATAAAATACTTGTAGGGGATGTATCATCATAGTCTGCATAAGAAAATCCTATTGTAACTGTTCCACTAGATATAGTTTCATCTGCATCTCCATTAAAACCTCTATTTACCTTTAAGGTGTCTGCATCTACTACGCTCTCAATAATATATACTCCTTCATTAGCACTTGTGCCTGAATAGTTTATATATATTGTGTCTCCTGCTTTGAAAACTGCTCTTAAATCTGTGTCTGCAAATCCTGGAATATCAACACCAGACATATCACTTAAATTTATTCTTTTTTCTGAATGGTCAAACTCTACACTACAAGTTCCTGCTGCAATTTTTATAGCCTGTAGCTTTCTATGCACATATATTTCCATGTTATCTATATCGGCACTAGATATAGTTGTAGATGCTCCTGTTGCGTGCCTTTTAACTAAAGAACCATTTTCATGCCTTAAATTTTGCAAATCTGAAAATTCATTAAAACCTTTTTTAAGCTCACTATCTTGTAGGTTTAAACCACCATTTAAATTTATTTGCTTAAAAGCCATTATACTCCTTGAGCGTTAATTACTTGTATCATTGCTGCTGCGTTAGCTGATGCTGCACTTGCTCTATTTTGTCTATTATCTTGTCTCCAAAGTAGTGATTCTGCTAGCTCTACTATTACCTGTTGTACTGAGTCACTTAAATATGTTATCTCAGTATTTGTATCTACTATGTCTGATGGAGATGTTATATATACTAAAGTACAGTCTGATGTAGCTGTTGAAGATGATACATAGAGTCTGTTGTTAAATAATGCTCCCTTAGTTCCGTAGTTATACGCTGTGTGGTCCCCAATAGCTGCTATTGTTGTTAGTTCTACAAATCTGTCGTTAGTATCGTCATATACGCTTACTACTCTAGTCATTGATGTTTCTAATTTTTCTACAGTGCCACCTAAGTCGTCACCTGCTGAAGTTTCTGCTGGAGTTCCTAAAACTCCCTCTAGCTTAAAGTCGGTTGAATTAGTGTGGTCAACTTTTGCTGTCATTCCATTAAGGTCTGTCATCTGTGTGAACTCTGACAGCTTAACAAAATCACCATCTATTAATCCATGAGCTCCACCTGACGCTAGTGTAAATACCGACTCCCCAGAGCCTGGGGCTGTAGCTAAGACATCTGTTAGAATTGCAGAGCTTGTAGGTAAGCTAAAATATAATAAACTCCCTAAGTCTGTATCTGCTGTTGCACTTCCCATTGTCCTTGAGGTCTGTAAATGAACAAGTGCGTCATTTGTTAGCGTTGATACTACCTGCCTCTGGGCATCATTTAGTGCTATTAGCTTCTGTTCTTGTCCGAAATTTGCTTCTCCAGTATCTTCCATCCGATACCCTAAGCTGTTCATCATTTCTGTTCCTGTCATCTTATCTCCAAATATGGGGGCAAGTTGCCCTGCCCCCAGTTTGTTACTCGTTTAAGAGTTATTTACTACTTACCAACAGTATAAAAACGCTGCTGTTGAAGCATTACTACCATCATCAACTAAAGAAGTACCAAAATTATCTTCTAAAGTTGCTCTGAGACTCGCTTCTTCATCTACACTGTGTATTGCCATTGCTGCACCTGCTGTACAAGTACCATCTGTTCTTACATAGTCACAAAATCCTCTGACCTGTATCCAAGTATAGTAATCTGTTGTAACATCTCCTTGTGCAACACCCATAGCTTTTTGTGTAACACCACCTGCAGCCAAACCTGCTGACCTGTCGCAAGTAACTATGAATGGATTGGATGCACTTTTGTTTTGCATCACAGCACCATTAGATGCACCAGTTCCACTACCTAGAGTAGTTGGAGCATCTTTAACTTGAACATAAACAAACATCTTGCCTAAGTCAAATTGTATAGTGTCCCCAAGAGTGTGTTCTGCTGTTGCATCATTTACTCCAGCTTCAATGTCTGCTAGACTTACAGGAGGTATTCCTGCTTCTAATCTATATTGACTCATTCTACACCCCCTTTCTAGTAGCCACTAGGTCCACCAACAATCATTCCTTGCATTCTTGGGTTAGTACATACTAACTGACCCATCCAGAAGATTTTGGCTGTCCTAGCGTCTTGGTTAATTGGTTTCTGGAAATCCTGGAAAGAGAAGTTTCTCTTACTGTGAACCTTAAAGTCAAGATACTTAGTGTTTAAGAATAACATTGAACCAGCTGGACAATGTGAATCTGCAACAACATCTGCACCTTTAAATTTAAGAGTTGAGAAACCTGCATCACCTAAACCTGCGTCTGTTCCAACAAATCTCTTGTTAGCCTGTAGTGATGTTTCATACGCATCAAACAGATTCTGAGAACAGATAATTAAATCTGGTTGGTCACTTCCGATAGTTAACTCACCGTACATTCTAGTCATTCTAGCTGCGATTGCTGCAACACCATTTGTTGTTGCTGTCAATTCATCAAATGTAGCTCTAGTTGTATCAGTAGCTGAATCGTTAGCAAATGATGTAAACTTAGCATCCCACCATGTGTAACTACTTGAGTTGACACCACCTAGGCTTCTATTGTAACCAATAATACAGTTATCAATAGCACCCTGAGCGTGCCACTGAGTAGAACCATCGTAATCAGGTACTGCATGAGATTCACTAGATGGGTTTGTACCATTAGCCTGTGCATCACCACAAAGTGCTGTGATTTCGTTACTTCCAGGGGCTGCAGCTCCAGTACCAAATAACTTAGTTCCGAATAGGTCTTTTAAAGAACGCTCTGCATTTCCCATTTTTGATTTTAATAGTGATAACACCATGCTATCACCTGAGTTTTTCAATTCTTCTTCACCAGAAATTGATATATTAGCATACGCCTGTTTCCAATCCCACACTGCTGATGTCACAGGGTCGGATGGAGTTGTATCTAAAACATCATATCCAGAGTAGAAGCCTTGAGCTGTGTTCTTAGCGTATTCTAGTGGAGTAATAATCTTTCTACCACCGTCTAGCATTTCAGCGTTCTTAAGAAGCTTAACTGCTAAAGGGTTTGAGTTAAAAATATTATCAACTAAAACAGGCAAGAACTTGTCTCTTGTTAACGAGGATAAAGCATCCCAGTTAATCGTCATTGAACTTACTGACATTTCTTACTCCTTTATTTGTTAAAGTATTTTGCGACATCAGGGTCATTTATGTTTATGTCCTTCATATTCTTGTAGTTCTTTGGAGTTGATACTTCCGTAGCACCTACTTTTGAATTATGAACAACTTTCCCTATGTTTCGCTGTTTGTTTCCATCTAACTGTCTATGATGGTCTAGTTCATCTTGCATTTTATCGTAACTCCAAAGCTTAAATGCTTGGTTCAAATCAGTCATATTAGATTCTTGAGCGAACTCTAAGAACTTAATCTCATCATCTTCACCTTCAAATGCATCTTTGTTGTCATCAACTATTGCATTGAGCTCTAATTCTAAATCATCAACGTGTCTCTCAAACTCCATTTGATTTAGTCTTCCCTCGACTTCTTCCATCTTCATGTCAGTTTCACCCTTCTCAGGTTCTGCCATGATTTCTTCTTCAAAGCCTAGGGGTCGTAGCTCTTTATCTAATCCCAGTTCCTTTAAGCCATCGTTATCTTCATAAAAGAAATCTTTTACATAGTCACGAAACTCAGAGTCTTCTGCGATTTTATTGTTGAACTTTGACCATTTTGCGATTTCTTGAGCCTTCTGGGTGTTTGATGCTTGCCAATTTTCTTTATTTGAAGAGTCTTCTCTCCACTTAAGAATCTCAGCTCCATCAAAAGTTTCACCATCAATCTCGACTTCATAGTCCTCTAGATTGAACTCATCGCTCTCACTAACTTCAGTTGCTCCTTCTGTTTCAGT
>Ga0209232_1000621_pt1 | contig 21220 bp, 11 predicted proteins | sample ETNvirenome_2_60_FD_184066 | JGI IMG/M metagenome (GOLD analysis project Ga0209232, IMG submission 184066) | Marine viral communities from the Pacific Ocean - ETNP_2_60 (SPAdes) (version 2) | ecosystem: Environmental > Aquatic > Marine > Oceanic | place: Pacific Ocean | collected 2013-06-22
TGGCATCAAACTCGCATTCTATGATTCACAGAGGCAATCTTGGATCGAGCAAGACCAAAAATTCCTATTCCGAGTAGAAGATTATGAGTATTAAAGACTTATTTAATAAAGGCAGAAATCAGCTTCCCCAAACAACAAATAAAGAATTATTTGAGAATGTTGAGTCTACCTCTAATGTTTCTGAAAAATTAGAATTAAAAAATACATTTTTACCGCAAATAGATTATTCTGAGCCTGAAAATTTTACAAAGTATGGTTCTGCCTATTTGTATTATAAATCGGCAATCGAAAGAATCTACGATTTTTTTCCATATGATGGTTCAGATGCTGAAATAAACGCTTTCAAAAATAGATCTCTGCCACATGAAAAGTATGTCTTTGATAATTTATATCCAAAAACCAATGGATATGCAAATTTTAACGGCTCATCATACATTAGTTTAAAGGGCGGCCCACATACCGCTACTCACAAAAATCTAGGACAACTTTTCAGAGATGCAGGATCAACAAAAAGAAGCCAAGCCAATCTTTATGAAACTAATATCTATGAAGCAGATAACAAACCCTTAGACTATGGCGGCGGCTCTAGAGAGTCAAATTTAAAATGTGATTTTCAAAATGGTGTAACACTTGAATTTTGGCTAAAAGCCCCTACACCATCATCCAATTCAAAGCAAACAATTTTCCATTTAACAAACTCTTCAGGTGGAGATCTCCTAAATATATTTTTATCTGGCACGTCTGGTTCTCCATTTCATGTTAGCCTTGATAGTGCTTCAACGTCGATTTTCTCAAATAAGCAGATTGGCTCTGCTCCTACTACAAGTTCAATATCTTCTTGGTCACACTACGCTATTTCATTTAAGAGTGCTTCCGCCGGAATTAAAACTGAATTTTACGTAAATGGAAGGCTGGATAGCACAAGCAATCTTGGAAGCACTGGCGTAAATACTTTAACGCAAAAAGGCACTATCGCGTATATAGCTTCGGGATCTGCTGGATATTTATCAGCGTCAATTGATGAATTTCGTTTTTGGAAAACAGAAAGAGATGCGTTTCAAATAGGAACAAATTACTTTACGCAAGTTAGGGGCGGCTCGAACACAGACACGTCAAACACAACTCTAGGCGTGTATTACAAATTCAATGAAGGCACAACTGGAAAAGACTCATTAGACAGTATTGTTCTTGATTATGCTGGCAGACTCACAAATGGGACGTGGAATGGCACAGTTTCTAGAACTCTAGAATCTGCAATAGTCGAAGCTGGTGCTGCCCCTTCGGAATATAAAGACCCAATTATATATGATGCGCACCCATCTGTTTCTTCTTTAAAACAAGATTTGGAAGAAAAAGGGCGCTTTTATGATGTCAATAACCCATCAAAATTTATAAATTATCTTCCATCTTGGGTTATAGAAGAAAATGAAGAACAGGATACCAGTCAGCTTGAGATGGTTTCTCATATCATTGGAGCATATTTTGATAAAATTTATTTGCAAATACAATCGGTCGCAGATTTTAAACAACCGATGTATACCAGTTCATCATATAAGCCTTTAACCTTTGCTAGACATTTACCACAATCTCTTGGCTTATACACACCAGAAATTTTTATAGATTCAGAAATAATTAATACAATAGCGAATAAGACAACAAATTTCAATTTTGAAACACAACTAGAAGACACAAAAAATCTTATTTATCTAAACCTTTATAATAACTTAGCATCAATTTTTAAATCAAAAGGAACTGAAAAATCAATCAGTAGCATTTTACGCTGTTTTTACATTGATGATCAGATTATAAAACTTAATACATACAGTAATAAAGCAAGATACGAATTAAGAAATAATTTAGAACAAACTACAAAACTTAATAAATATTTAAATTTTAATCTGTCTGATAACACTGACGCTGTCATCTACCAAAAGCAAAACCCATCGGATACGGCAAACACAATAGGCTATGTTTCTGGCTCCGGCGGGGCTGGCTATGAGTTTGCATATGGCGCGACTATTGAAGCTGATATCACGTTCCCATATTTTAAGACTACTGTAGATGTTTTTAATAGAGACTTTAATGAAGTTTCTCTTTTTGGAGTGGTATCCGCCAGTGTTCAGGCTCCAGATGATACAACTTTTATTTCAACAGATAATACAAATTTTCAAATTTTTGCTGTGCGTGATAGTGAAAAGTCTAAAAATGTTTACTTTAAGTTAACATCATCGCTTTCACCCAACCCATTTCCAGAAATGACTAGTAGTGTATTTTTTGGTGCCTACAATAATGAAAACTGGAACCTCTCAGTATCCATAGTGCCCAATAAGTCTGGCAGTTTAAAATTTGTAACTGGCTCTGACGATTATTCATACACTTTAAAATTTGAAGGCTATAATACGATTCTTGGGGACACTAGAGACTCATTCATGTTGGAAGAGTCACTTACTAAAACACAAGGCGAAAACTTCTTAAAGTCTGCCAAAAGAATTTATGCGGGTGCATATAGACAAAATCTGACAGGCTCTTTAATAAATAAAAGCGATGTATTGATATCAGGGGTCCGCTACTGGCTCAAAAACATTGATTTTGATTCAAAGAAGCAGCACGCCCTCGATTTTGATAACATTGGCACCACAGATAGTTACCAAAACATATCATTCCTTGATGACAGCACAAAAAACTTGGATGTCTTAAATAAAGACACACTAGCGCTTAGTTGGGAGTTTGGAGATTTAACAACTTCAGATTCAAGTGGCAACTTTTATATTACAGATTTTAGTTCGGGTTCTGCCTTAGTAAGAGAAAATTATGGTTGGGTAGGCAGTATATCTGGATTTAGACACTCCGGTTACGGTTTCGGCTTTGCCACCTCATCGTCTGAAATAATTGAAGAGGCCAGAATCAATGTCTTTAAATTTGTAGATCCAGAAAGAACAATATCATCTGATATGGTAACGTTGGTTGATGACTCGCAAGAATTATTTGGCATTCCTGAAGATGTAGTTAGCTATCATCATACTTTAGAAAAGAGTATGTACAGTGTAATCTCAGATGAAATGCTGAAGTTTTTTGCGGGCGCGGCTGACTTCAATAATCTAATCGGAGAGCCTGTTAATCGCTATAGGATGAACTATAAGGCACTTGAAAAATTAAGACAAGCATTCTTCCTACGTGTAGAAAATGTTAAAGAAGTCGAGCGATACATAGAATACTATAAGTGGTTTGATGATTCTCTTGGGGATATAATTAAGCAATTATTGCCAGTCTCTGCTGTAGTGTCAAGTAATATATTTGATGTTGTTGAAGGGCACGTATTAGAAAGAAATAAATATCAATCCAAATTTCCAACAATAGAATTCAAGGCACCGGATCCAGAAGCGACAGCCGTTGGTATTAGAGAACTAACTTATGATTGGGATAGATCTCACCATCCAATTTCTAATTCTGAAAGAAGAAATTCAGAATATTGGAAGAACAGGGCAACCCGAACTAGCTCTGATGTAATATCATCTGGTGACAGTATAATTGATGGACAAAGAGATGCAATTGTTGAAACTGCCAATAAGTATAATTCACAAGCAGCACCAACCGTAAGTGATGAAAATAAGAATACATACTCTGGACAAACATATGTTTTAAGAAAGCTTTCTAGGCCATATAAGCTAAACATCGATAGAAAAACAAATAATCCACGAACAATCAAGGGTGGCGTTAACTTTGAGACAAATAAAAAATTTGGAATCCACAGAGTTGCCCTACACCCAGCAGGACCTATAAACACAGATGATGGCGTATTTGTGCCTAGAAATGTGTTGCTAGCATCTTTGGAGGATCTAGCTAAAGTAGAAGTAACAGACGATCCGCCAAAAGATCCAAACAAAAAAATTAAGAGGAATATAAAAGTACAGTCAGGCAGAGATTATGAAGATGGCGTTGGGTATAAAAATGCTAAATCTGATATTGTATTCCCTTTCAATATTGTAAGCTCGTCTGTCAAAACTGGATACAATAAGAGAGTTGATGAATTAGTTTCTTCAAATTTTGAGATAGTGAATGTGCACAATGATGTGTATGGCGATGATATGGAAAAGCCAATGCAAGGTCCCTTCACTGAATATGCGGTAGGTGGCTTACAATACAGGCACGTCTCTATCAACCTTGGTAAAGATACCTACCTTACAAGACCAGAGGGGTGGAAGATATTGCTAGGTCAGAACTGTGAAGTTTTGACTGGTGCTGTTGGCATGGTAGGTGCTGATTATCCGTTCCCAGAAGCAAACGCGCTGGACGTTGTGCCATATCCTGTTACTGGTGCCCAAAAGGCTTTCCTTTACAGAGACATGGTGGCAAAGAGGCCGGTCAATATTAGAAATATACGCCACACCACTGGATCAACTATTCTCGGAAACTACAATCATAATTATGATGTTGTAAACTCAGTTAGCGCTTTTTCAAACCCAAGGCAATTTGTTAAATTGCAGCCAGAATTGCCTGAAAATACATTTACGAATGAATCCCGCTTTGCAACATCAGTAAGAACAATATTAGGTGTCAACAGGACAGCCGAAGGACATACAGATCTTAACGGCGATTATTCCGTAAGCTACTTAAATTCAGGATCTGGCGAGTCAATTATAATATCTAAATTCTCTGCTCCTGGCGGCATTGAAGTAATGACCAGGGGTTATCAAGATTTCAGATCAGGCGAATTTTCAGTTTATAATTCTATAAACTCAAGAAATCTTACCGTTAAGCGTCCTTTCCAACCGGCGTCTTCTTCCGTTGTTTCTGACGCCTCTGGAATAAGAGTATTTGATATTCATGGTAGGGACTTCGGGCTTATAATACACTCTGCTCGTCACGCTGCTCGTTTCTTCCGTGACCCCACACTAGAATCTAATCCGGGCGCATCATATGACGAGAATCCGTCATTTCACAGAGTCCATAGAAACAACAAAAGTTTCCCAACAGATCGGAGGGAGTCAGCGGAAGCGGCAGCCCTAGATATTACAAAACAAAAGTTTGACAACCTTAATATACAACATCAAATCCCCAGATCTGACAGGCAATATTCTTGGATTACATCATCTATAGTTCACACAAGACCATCGGATCCAAATTACGCAGGGTTTATGCCTACCGGGCAAAGAACGGCCCCGGCATCAGCACCATATCGCAGGATAGGTGGAGGTCTTTACGAGCCCTTCTTTCAATATGTAACGGCTTCCGGTCGTAATGGTGCGCTTTTTCAAAACACTACTGGCTTAAATATACTCGTTAGAGATGCAACAGGTTCGGCTACAAATACACTTGGTCAAAGCACAATAAGAAAGACTTCTCTGGTATCAACGCCATACCCAGACAGATTGAATGCCCTAATTACTAGACGCGGCGATAATTATGGTTGGAACTGGCGCGCAGCGCGACTACAAGATCATCCCCTTGTTGTAAGACAGAAGAGATTAAATCAAGTAACAGAAAAAATACCTGAAAAAATAAGAACGTACAAGGTACCGCCTGTTTCAATATCTGGTCGTCCCGCGCTTTTGAATATATACACAAAAACAAACACTGATGAGTGCGGTGTTATTTTCCAAAACAACCAAACTGTAACACTAAAAGCTACCGATAATAATTTAAGAATATATGTTGGTTCACAATATGATAGTTCAGTTGGCGCCAACTTGTATCGAAGGTTCACTCCTTTTGATAATGTAATAAAAACTTTTTCAAGACAAATAAATTGGGTATCTTATACAGAAAATATATTCCCGTCTCAAGTTAATTCATTTGATAATACAAAAACTTTTAGAGATGATTACGACAACCAATATTGGAGAGACACTCAAACAAATAGAGAAGATCTAGGCAACACTCTTGTAAACTCTTTTGACATAGACCTAAACCAAAGCTCTTGGGTGTTAGATGCACCACCAGATTTCCTAACTAGAGAAGCCGTCCCCAATGCTGCCGAATTAAAAGTTCGCGGCGGCGGCGAGCTACAAAACGTCTATTCTAGTTACCACAATTTAGCGTCTCCAGATGAAGATACGTTAGCGCCCGCTGCATTGTATTCTAGAAAACATTATATGGGAACATACAAGTCCGTAGTTTCTCCATCTGGAATCAAAATACCTCAAACGGCGAGTTTCCATGGGTTGAGTATAACATCAAGTTTTATTTCGCAATTAGGTGGCGAGGCTAAGTGGGAAGCGGGAGTTAAAGCAGGCTTTATAAACCATGAGGGCACAACTCCAACGTTTATCGATAGCGCCTCTGAACCATGGTTCAATAATTATGCAGATTTCAAATCCGAACTTAAATTGATAAGCAAAGATTATGGAATAGTGCCAGAATTTAGAATTAGTGAAAAAGTCTCTGATTATTTAGAATCTGGAACCGAAGCGGCTGGACGTAGCGATATACTAGAGATAGTTGGCACAACTAAAAATAGCGATGACACTAACTTTTATAAAGATTATTCAAATTCAGAGTTCCTCAAAGAATTTGCAAATGTATCAAATGCTGCTAACGTGAACCCAGAGCAGATAAGACTCATATGCAAAGCCGTTACACGTTTTAATCCATACAAGGGTTTTTACCCAGCACAAAGAACAGTGGATATGGTATCACAATTTGCTGAATCTTATAAAGATTCTTTCACAGTCAGCGGGCTTGGTGTAGATGCAGCTTCTGGTAGAGATGCAATAGATGATAATGGCACGCTTCTTCGACCCTTATTGCAACCATTGTTCGCACCGGGCATCCTTTACAATACAATCAAGTCAGGCATTTCTGTTGATTTTCCTATTATAACAACTCCAAAAGTAAATGTTATTACACCAAGGTATATTGTTAGCCATGGTTTGATTGGTCCTGTGTTAGCAGATATGCCTATTTTTGCCTTGAGAGGTAAACCGTCAGACGGTGATATAAATCCAAACAACCGAGAACTATACCAAGGCGGTGTATTTTGGGACAAGAGATTGCCATTTGAAACTATATTGGATCCAGATCGTCATCTCCAGGGTGTCCAAGCTTTTGATATGGAGCCTCACCCGTCTGCTAGTATAAACGCAACTGCGTCCTTTGTAGCCCCGTCTAGTGATCCAGCATTTAAGAAAATGTCAAATAACTTTTTTGCCGAAGTCGCTGATTTCTTCCTAAAAGATTCTGAATATACAACTCTTAAATCTGGTATTATACAGGGTGAACTTAGTTTTGAGTCTGGTTCTGTTTATGGGGCAAGACTTAAGATACGCCGATCTGCCAAGGGGCCAAGAACTTACCAACATGATTTTGATAACAGCGGTAACAGCGGCAACCTTTCCACAAGCGGTTTTGGATTAAACGGTCTGAGAGTTAGTTCTTCAGTAGGGTTTGGAACAAGCTCTATTCAGTTACCCCAAGATCCTAAAAATAACACAGGCTTTAAAGAAACATTTACAATGTATTCTAGACCAACTGCATTTGGACCTCCTGCTTGGGGTCGTGCCGAGGGCGTAGCCAACTTGGTTGAAGACCGTGGCGCTTTAGATTCCCTTGTTGGTTGCAACTGGGCTTTCACTCCTCCCTACTACCATGGTGAATCATGGGCAGACTTAGTATTCTACCCAGATCATACTAAAAAATATACTCTTGAAGAAATATTGTCTGAAATACAAGTCAAATATTTGAGAGTTGACAAGGGATATCAAGATAGAGGGTTAATGCCAGCAGAGGCAAACACAATATATTCTGCCAACAATATAAATCAAAATGCAATGCAACTAAATTCTGTATTGAACATGTTTGGAATTGAAGATATACCATTTGAAGAAACAAATAGTTTAACAAGTGGAGTGACAAGTAGAAATACAGTGGCTGGACAGCGCTGGGTCATTCAGCCTAAAGCTGAGACACCAATGTTTAACTTTAATGACGAAGGCATCAACCAAATAACAACTGATAAGGGTTATTCTTTAAGCCCAACATTTGCTAGCGAATCAGTGCCACGAGGCATGTGGCATCAGTTTGGAAACATTCCTGAAGATCCCAGCAAGGGGATATTTTTGGAAATTGGCGATATTCCCTCAAATTGGTTGCAATTCCATCCCGAGGCAGTTACCAATAATACAATTTATAACAACCGCGACTCTTTTAACAATGGTTCTACATTGTATAAGAACATGGAATCTTTAACCGATTTGTTTGGATTTGAAAATTCATCAGCACGACTCGGAGAGATAAAAGACTCTCAAACAATAAAAGAGGCAGTGGTTGCAATTCCATATACCACCGATAGTTTTGAGGCTTGTGGCGACGAGTCACAGTTGCGAGGTTCTGAACAAAAGCAATTTTTTGGCATTCCAAAAGAAAGAATTGCAGCAGCTATGCGTGTCGGAACAGCTATAGGAGATGCAGAAACTACTGCTGGTGATTCAATACGGGACTTAGTTGCAAATGTAAAAGAATATGTTCTGCCCCCACAATTTGATTTTGTGGCAGATTCCACTAAACAGCCAATTGCGATGTACTTTTTTGAATTTGAATATAAGTTTAGTAAAGATGATTTGTCTTACATGTGGCAAAATTTAGCTCCAAAAGATTATAAAAAAATGGAACAAAGAATTCAGTACGCAGCCCATGATTTAGCAAACAATGAGTTGTTAAGTGCATCGGACATTTTAGAAAATAAAAACTTACGTTGGATGGTATTTAAAGTTAAGCAAAGGGGCATGTCCAAGTATGAGAATAAAATTTATCGTCAAGTTGGCACTAGAAAATTTCATACACAAGAATCTGGTTACCAAGTAGAATATAACTGGCCTTACGATTATTTATCATTTGTAGAGATGATTAATGTGGATGTAGAGATTTTAATGGATGATAAAAATACAAAGACTGATACTTTGACAAGTATAGCAGTAAGTAATCTACCATCCAACATTGATAGAGATAAAATCAAAGATGCGGTTGATGAAAAGAATATAAAAAGAGCACTAGATACAATAAAATTGCCCGGTGAGATAACATGAGTAAGTTTTTAGATAAGAAAGAACAAGTGATAGATTTCAAACTTACTAGCTATGGTAACCATTTGCTTTCGATCGGCAACTTTAAACCAACATACTATACATTTTTAGATGATAATGTGGTGTATGATTCAGCTTATTTTGGAAGAAACAATGAAGCACAAAACGATATTCACAAAAGAATAAAGGAAGAAACTCAATATATTGAGTCGTTGGTTCTTTTTGAAGAGTTGGGAAAAAACACACCACCAACCACTGAAATGAATTATTTTCCTGGCGACATAAACCCAATTCAAAAAACAACTAGAATTGACGAATTTAAATTGAACTCTATAATAGGCGATTCTTATGTCGGCGTGGATAGCCAAAATGCGCCATCGTGGAATTTTGTGTCGTTAAGGTCTGACATCGTTTCTTCAACGCCAATTGATAAGACAAACGGCTCCGAAATACCACAAATTAATATTACAGCCAGCTACAACAAAAAAATAATTAGTCAAGAGGATTATGCTGATAGAGCATTTAATACATCTGATGATAGAGATGTTGAAGCTGTTACTTCAGTATTTATTGACGGTAATGTAATATACGTTGATATGAAGGACGTTTTAATTTATCTTGAAGAAACAAACACTGAATTATTAAATGAAAATTTTGATATTGAAATATTTCAAATACAAGACGGTGACTCAACAAGCGGCCAAAAATTGATAAGGAAATATTTTCAAAATAAAAATCAACAAATAGTTGACGGTTTTATGGTTGCGGCTACCGAGCAAGGAATGACGCAGCAAAATATCACCACCGATGCAGTGGAGAACTTTTTTTATCTCTTTGCGGATCGCGAAGTTGAGGAAAGAACAGCTTGTAAATTAGTAGATGAATTCAATAAACAAAACTATTATATTGATTTAGATTTTGATTGTGTTTTTGAAATAAAACAAGATTTGTTTTTTGATATTTATGGCAGTGAAACAGAGGCAGAGATATGTCAAACATAATTTTTAAAGGCGACACAAAGAAAAATTTTGGAGAATATTTTCCTAATATTTATATTGATAGGGTGGTTGTAAGAAATGATGGCACCGACGCTGTTTTTCTTGATATCTCATATTCTTTATTTTTTCATGTAACAGATGAATTTAATAAAGAAGACGTATTAAAAATTTTAGAAAATGTCAATTTTTATTTTGCTATGTCAAATATAACTAGCAATAGTGACCAACGACTGAGTAAATCTCAACTAATATCAGACTTAAGAGCTAAATCACCAGCTTTTAGTGAAGATTCCACTTCTGATCGCACATTATTTTATCCATTTTCAAAAGAAAAGATACTTGATAACTTAAGTAATGACTTGTTTACAAATGATGTATATGATTCTCAAGACAGAAGAGTGATGATTATAACCACTGAAGAGACAATAAGTTATTCTACAATCGAGCGCCGCAAAAAACACATATATTTGTATGCATTTACTTCTTTATACGATTTGCCTGCTTTTCAAACATTAATTGATAATAAAATAAACAGTAATAAAATATACGATTTATCAATTAGTGATATCTCATATGAAAAAATATTTTCTCCAAATTTAAACATATTAGATCAGCAAGAAATAATTTTTGTGGATGGTTTGGATAGTAAATATCAAGAGGTGCCCATTCTTGGGCTAAACGGCTCTTTTTACAAAACTGAAACTATAACCAGAGAATCTATAATTACACAAGTTAACTCTCTTATTAATAGATTTACATCAAAACTTGCTGGGACCCCACTAAGTCAGTCAATAGATTCAATAAAATATGTATTAGATCAGTTTGGTGGAAGTGAAAAACTTTTAGTAGAGCTAGACAGAGTTAGAAAATCATTTCCAAATAAAACCAACAATAATCGATTAGGCAACTTATATGCTGCTTTTTCAAAACTTTTGATTACAATTAACTCTGGATTCTTAAGCACTGAGTTGTTAGCGAAGCAAAAAATGTTAACTGGCAAAGTGATTGACAGAAGAGAGGAAATAAGATATGATCGAGCCGTTATACCTGCTGTAGAGCATGATGAGTTTATGCCGTCCGATGCATTTTTAATGGAGAGAACAAGATTATCAAAAAACGAAACAAATGATTTATCTCAAAATAGCGGCGTTTTTCTTATTAGGTACGAGGCCATTTTAAAACAAAAATCTAAATTATCTAGGCTAATAAATATAGAAAGGCTATTGGAGTTCCCAGTTCCAAGTTTACAGGTTGATTTTAGGAGAGTACTGTTTGCTCATCTCAGATCAAGATACGTTGTGATTACAAAATCTGAAACATCTTCTGGTGATGAAATAACTGTTAACTTAAGATCATATGATGTTGATTCGCTTGATAGAGCTTTTTCTGATGCATTTATAGCAAATCCATCATCTGACGTTGCCACTACTAGTGATGATGCTGAAGGTGTTAGCGCATCTATATCTGAAGAATATCATGAACTTGGGGGTACAACACCTGAAATAGTCAGTTCTTATCGTTTTGAAGATTTGGATAAATATGCTTCGTTCTATGAATTAGAACAAAATGAAAATGGCGGCATGGTATTTGATTATAAAATTACAGCAGCGTATCTTGATTTGACTTTGCGAGTAGCAGAATATATTCAATCCATGCTTAAATACCACATGGCGGTATTTTATCAATATTCTTTGACAGCTAACGAAATATGTAGCTATAATAATATACAAAATAGATTCAATGATTTTTTTGTTCAAGAAATAACAAAAAGATATAATGACGTTTATAAATTTTACCCTTGGGAAACTTGTGTTTTTGCTTATTGTTTGGCACAATATGTCTTAACAGATAGATTTGAAAATGTTGAAGATTTGGCAAAATACTCTAGAAATCTAATAAAAACCGTTAGTCCTGCCCAGGGCACACTAGAGTCAATCTCTAATCTAGTAGATGAAATAACATATTTTTATAATTTATATTATGGCTCGGGCTCCGATTATAATGCAACAAAAGAAAGTTTGGAATCTGAACCAGCAAATCTAATACTACAAAAAACATTCAACGTAGCATTGATAGTAAACAATCCTCAACGGCTTGAGTTGGATGCAAGTGAAGATTATAAAGCTTATATTATTAGCTTGTTTAGAGTTCCTGATCCTATAGAAATCGCAACAGGCGATACTGATGGCGGTCAATATCTTAACAACGTCGATGAAAGCTCCTCGGGGTCTGCCGTGCAGGTCACACCGATAGATACTTTTTCCCAATCGGAATATTATACAGAAATTAAAGATGCCTTGAGAAAATACATCGAAGAGCAGCAGGTTACAATAGTTCCAATTGACAGGCGCACCAACACCGCCACCAACAGCGAAGGCGGCACGACAACGCACGTAAATCACGATTATCGAGATGATATTGCAGTCGAGTATCGACTTTTTACGCTTAATGACCTGCGTAATTTACCAACAAGATATGTAAGCATCCCTAATATGCAACTAAATTACTGGACATCGGACAGGATGCCGGAAGGATATGGTTATGACAAAGTTGAACTACAAGTCGCATATGCAATTTCGACTGTCCTTGGTGAAATTTTCACAGACGCTGTTTTCGCAAGAAATGCGCATTTGGCACAAGATGGCGGTATGACCACACCATTTGATCATGGAGAAGACCGCAGACGGATTTACACTGAAAACATGCGTGACGAAGTGCTCAATCGTCTGAAATCAGAGCTTATAAATGTATATGAACTAGCATTGCAGGAAGAGAGCCGCTCCACGCGCGAAAGTGCTTCCAAGCCTTTGAGTAATAGTGAAAGAAATTCATTAGTCTCAATCATTGAAAGTGAAGAAGCAGATAGACAAATTCACTACATTGTAGATCTAGTTTTCAAGTATTATAGAGACAACTATGAGTATTTAGCAATATCGGCAAATCCCAACTTCATAGATCACGGGAGTGGAAATTCATTTTCAATGGACTTATTAGATAAGTCAGTCTCCTCGATCAATACCAATTACCCTCCTCAGCCAGAATTACCACAATTTGTTATTGATGAATTTACAATTTATGTCGGCTATCACGGGGTTACGCTCGACGCCGTAGATGATTTGGATTATGATGAAGAATTGGCAGAAACATAAAACGAGTGAAACTCTAATTATGTTAGAGGTTATTAAAAATGAATGAAATTAAACTATCAGAACTCGATGTTGATACCTACTTGCTGCAATTAAAGCGGTATGATTCACTAAATAACTCAACAATTTATGATTATTATCCATCACTAGGTGATGGAGCCGACCTTCAATATATAGAGCAATCCGTTTTAGGACCATTTCTGAATAATCCTGACGCAAAAAGTTCAATTTTATACTTTTTATATCAATCTTTATATTCTGGAAAAATTATACTTTTTGCAAAAAATGAAAACTTCCCTCTTGAGCCATTTGCATCTAGATATGGCTCTGGTTTTGTTAATCCCGGTGAGGCAGTAGAAGATTATTCAACGGAAGCTGGTCGTTCTGGAATACAAACCTTATTTGAAGAGTTTATCTTGTCTCCTATAGAAGATTTTACGCCGCCAACCCAGCGAAGGCAAATAGTGTATGATTTTAAGTTTACTAGTAAAGGAGAAATTGATAACATTGGTGCGCAAATATCTGCTACCGAAATTGTTACTTCAACTTCAACAGCCGAGGCAACCGAGACATTCTCTTCGTCACCACCATCGGCTTTCGCGGCGGTCGGTGAGCGCGTAAGCTTTGGTAGTGGTGGAACAAGTGGGGGTTCTTCTGGTGGCTACTAAGATTAATGGCAGAAATTTTCGAAGAAAGCTTGGTGGTGTTCCCTCACGGGCACGGCCAATAATAAGAAAAAATAAAAAATGTAAATCACAAAGTCTAACTAAGCAGCCTGAAAATATTAACACTATTTTTGAAAATCAAAAAATCCTTTCAGACGCAAAGATAATACTTGATACTGATCAAGATTCTGGTGCAATAAGCACGTCGCATTCAATTTTAAATTCTATGGGCATATCTGTTGAGAGTAGCGCTGATACCAGTGTTGATTACTCAATCACCGGAAATGCAAATCTAGACATCAAAAAATTAGAAACTTTAACAAAAACGCAAGATTTCAATCCAAACAGAACACAAGTTAAAAAATTCACTAATTTAAAAACAACAAAAGTGAAAGCATCCGATCTTTTTGAGCAATCGTCCTTTAATTCAATTTTTGAACTAGACCCTTGCGTTGTACCCTCTATTGCATATAAGCCGAAACAACAAACTAACGTGATAAAAGTAACAAATCAACTACTAAATAATTTAGTGATATCCCCTGGAAACCCAGACTTGATAGGCGGCTTTAAAGATACTAGTTTGATTCAAGATCCTGAATTGGGTAGAGATTATAATGTACAAACAACCGGCACGGGCAGGGGAACAACCGGTGCGCAGGGCGACGGTCGGGGCGGGGTTGACAATGCCTTTGGCTCTGGGGTAATTAATAGAGGCGGTAGCTACTAAGATGCCAAACATTAATAAAAAATATCATATATTTAATCCACAAGTCCTGTCTTCTAGCGGCGATACAATTAGAGATGAGCTAGGGCTATCTGTGACCATAGATGATCTTGGTCAAATAATTTTACCTGCATCAGCAGACCAGCCACTAAGATCATCTCTTTTAAACAATTATCAATTCAGCACCCCCGCCATCGAGCCTGCTGGGTTATCTTATCAGTTTTCATATGCTTTAAGGCTTACTGGCAATGAAGAGAAAATTGAGAGCGACAAGCACTGGCTATCATACATTTATGGCGGTGGTTTTGGCGAACAGCAATTCCCTGGTGTTTACACTGCTGGCTCGTTTTTAGATCATCAACACAGCCAAGAAGTACCATATAGTGTTATGGAAACAAAACTCAATAACACGATTAATATAGGAGCCCCTGAGACCATATCAATCAAGCCGTTTATGAAATCTTATTATTCAAGATACGACTCGTATGTTAAGGCTTTAGAGACACCTAAACAAATACCGAACATTTATGAATTTTTGTCACAACAAACAGACAAAACAAAAATAGAAGTCAAAAGAGAACTAAACTTAAACTTGCCCGGCGGCAATTTAGAGAAAAATATCACCGCTGAAGAATTAATGGAAAATGTTTTTGTGTGCACAGACGATGCTTACGACCAAATAAATGAGTTGAATAATTACGCTGATTTAATCCCTTCATCTAATATTTTTGAAATGTTTTTTGATAAAACTGGCGAATTAGTAAAATCAATTAATAGCAATGAGTATTCAAATAGATTTATTAAAGTTCTCAAAGATTGTTTTTTTGATGAAGAGGAGGCACCAAATTTTGCTACTGTGCCTTTTAGTGTGCTTATAAAACAAATTGGACAAAATGAAGAAATTGAAAACATTTCAAATACTCTAAATTTGAAAGTTGTTGATATTTTTGAAATGCTAGATTACTCCCTTAGAGAGTATGACACAGAAAATAAAAATTTCAATTTTTTGATTGACAACAGCGAAGAGGCTACTTCTCAATATGATGATAAATCAATTCGTAGATTAGAGAAAACTATTCCAACTTCAAAACAAATGCGGTTTATTAATGATTTTGTAAACCAAGTAGATTTTATTAACACTTTCCGCGATCAGCCGTTAAATTCAAATTCAAAATATAGTGAAGTTGTGGCCTATAGGTTAGAAAAGATTGGCGGTCCCGGCACTGGTGATGCCAATACGCAAAAACCAATTCAAAACTTTTGGTTCATGAATTTGGATAGTGTTTTCGAGTTTCAATTTTTTGATAATCAGGTTGTTTACGGAGAAGAATACACTTACAATTTGTATAAATACGTGTTTATTGCTGGTCTAGAATACGCGTATAACGATATCGCTGTTTCTAGAACCATAGCTGATTTGTCAGTTGATGGTGACGCCACTTCTGATGGATGGTGCTTAGAGATGTTCAACCCACAGAATTCTCAGCCATCGGCTCCCATTTTTCTTTCTAGACAAATAACAGACTTAGGCAATACTTTGGCTTCAGAAGCTCAGATAAACTCTCCTAACAGATATGTTGCTGATATTAGCTTGTCTTTGGTGCCGTCTTTAAAAATTGTAGAAGTTCCTATCTTTACAAAAAATGTCACAATTTTGGACGCGCCAACAAACAAAACCGGTATTAGTCCGTTTTACTTTTTAGATAATTCACGAAGAATTGGTTTCTCTAGCAAATACTTGCCCCACCTATCGTCATTATTTCCTACTGCGATTAATTCAAAAGAGGAGCAGTATAAAAATCAGTTTTTGTCATCTTATGATTTGTTAGATACAGAAGACATTACATTCGAATCGACATCGCAGCCAATTGAATTACAAATTTTTAGAATGAATAGCAAACCATCATCATTGAAAAGTTTTGATGATCATTTGCTAAAAACAATTTCTTTAAAAATTCCGAATCAAGATGCCGCCTTCATCGATAAAACAATGATTGACAAAGTAAAAACAAATACAAAATATTACTATTTATTCAGAATCGTAAATGAGTTAGATAGTCCCGCCCATAATTCACAAATTATAGAGGCTGAACTCACCGATGACGGCGGATACAGATTTGCAACTTTTAATGTAATTTTTGAAAACGAGCTTGAACAATCTGTTTTTTCTAATCCTATAAAAAAAATTAAAAAGATATTCAATATTATCCCCAACATTAACAATTTTATTCTAGATGATACAAATATTGATTATTCCAAAACTGCTTCCTCGCAAATAAACAATGCACAGTTTGGCAGCAAAGACGCGGACCTTGTGTGGGACAAAAGATATAAACTTAGAGTAACTTCAAAAAAGACAGGCAAAAAATTGGATATAAACTTAACATTCAAGCTGAATGGCTAATTAAATAAAAACACAACTATTTAATCTCATAGAGGGTACAAAATGGCTTTTTTAGACAATAGTGGAGATATTATACTAGATGCGGTATTAACCGATCTAGGAAGAAAAAGAATGGCAGAGGGTAATTTTAGAATTACACAGTTTTCTTTGGGCGATGATGAGATTGATTATTCTCTTTATAACAAGTCTCATCCATCCGGTTCGGCATATTATGATTTGGAAATATTACAAACTCCTGTTTTTGAATCTTTTACCAGAACTAACGCTAACATAAATTATGGTCTTTTAAGCTACAATGGGAGAGAAGACCTACTTTATCTTCCAACTTTGAAATTAAATCAATTAAATCCTGCCGGCGTTGACGGTGCGGCTCTATACGGTAATATAGCATACATCGCTGTAAATGATGAAACCCGCATCGAGTTGGAAGATTCGTCAGCGATTGGCGACAAACAGAAGGTGTCGATTGCAAGGCAGGCTGCCAGCACGAGCACAACGTCAACCTCAAACAGAAGATGCTTCTTGCTTGAAACTGGACTAGATTCCGAAAACAATCCTGCAAGAACACAAGAAAATCAAGTGAATTACATTACTCAATATGGATTAATGGATAATGAGTTTACAATTTCATGTGATAAAAGGTTCATTAGAGGCATACAGGGAATTGCTGCTGATTCAACGTTTGCTTACCCAATCAACAATGTTGAAGAAATAGATATTAGATTAAACTCTAACATCATTCCGCCAACAAATAATACATCTCTCGAATATCACAATGAATTTGTCGTGGGCTCTATTTTAAATCAAGTTTACCAAGCAACCCTACAGACCACAGACTTAGATTTTTCTACCATTAACGGACCAAGAGCAAGAGCAACGGCGTTTTTCCCAAGACTTGACCCAGGGCTAATTTCAAATTCAGGCGCCACCGGAACACCAGCAAATTATAGCCTGTTTGGCAATGTAAACCAAGATTTATTTAGTGACGGTAATACATACGATTATCTAGATACAGTTGTGTACATTCGCGGAAACACAACTGGTGTCACAACTCAAATAATATTAAGAATCATAAGAGCAAATACAATAGCATAACGGAGTAATTAATGCCAGTTCAATATCAGCCATTTAACACCACACAAGATGTTACAACTACAAAAACACTTCTACATGAGGTAATCCCAATTACTGGTTCAATAATCAGTGGCACCTATGCTGATGCTAATATAAAAGATTATTCTCATGGAATGTTTCAATCTGTGTATGACTATCCATATTTAAGTTCCTCTGCTAACCACATTTTTGATTTAACAGTTGGGTATGACGAGGATTCTGGATTAAGTGGTTCAGCCAGCACACAAAATTCTAAAAAAATAAATCTTTATAATCAACACGCTCAAGTTTTACTTGGATACACCGGCTCCACATCTGATGCTGACCGAGGTATTAGAAAGTTTGAAAGGGACTTAGATTTGGATGAAGTTGGCCAAATGAATGAAGTAATTTTTGTTAACTTTTCTAGATTGGTCACAAAAGATCAAATCAAAAAGGGTAGTTTCTCGCTAACTATCGGCACTGGCTCTTTCCATTCAGCCTCTTTCCATGGACCATCATTAACAATAAGTGATTATCTCGCAAGTGATCGTAGTGGTTTCGTAGGCGGCAACCCTGGTGGTGATTACGGTATCCTATACACTAGTTCTGCTGGCATCAATAAAAATTCTGGTGTCGGTAACGTATTTTACCAATCAGGAATCGCTGTGCTTACTGCTTCAATATTCAACGGATTACAAATGAATGAGATAGGCGAAAATATGCAGACAGTCCTATCTGGCTCGACCATTACTGAAAACTCTAATGAGATTAGGCACAGGATTGACAATATTAGTTTTAACAATACCACGGAACTAAATTCAAAGATTTATTTCTGTCGTGTTCCACACAATAGATTTAACTATAGTTCTAATCCAACGTATGTTGACGGCGCCCGTATAAGAGTTAAAGACAATGAAGAGGACCAACCGATCTCTTACATCACTACAGTTGGGCTATATTCTTCGACAGGCGAGTTGCTTGCAACAGCGAAGCTATCTGAGCCACTGCGCAAAGATCCAACAAATGAGCTAACACTTCGCGTCCGTCTCGACTACTAGGAGGTCAAAATGCCTTTTAGGAAGTTTGGAGACACAGACCTCATAAGAAACACGGTAATTGCTTACCCCAAAGTAAACTTTTTTATTTACGATGGAAAGGTGTATTATAACCATCGCCCAGACCAACAGGGCAAATTTGATAAAGTGTACTCTAGCGAACCAGGGTCCATAAACCTTTACGAATACAATATAGACAAACTGTCCGGTAGTAATAATTTTATTTATCCATATATAACTAAGCAATCGGCAGGCGCTAGTTTTAAAACTGTTGGGAAAGTCTCTTACTCAAATGAATTTGTATATGGAGATAGGATTACTGGTAGCTACCCCATGACCGCTAGTATAAGTCGAGAGTTTATGACCAACCCTGGCGCCAGGAACACAGGCACCGATTTGGCTCTTGGTACAACATTTAGCACCAGCCCTGTTCATAGACATTTTTATGCATTAAAAAATAGATTAAATTTTCTTGGGCAGAGAAGTCCTCACTATCTTGTGTCATCATCTTTTGGAAACAAGAATAATCAAGTAATTAATTTAATATCAATTCCTTCAATTGCTTACGGAACCCGTATAAATCCCGGCTCTGTTTCTCTTAAATGGTTCCTAACTGGCTCAATGATTGGAGAACTAAAAGACATAAGAGAAAATGGAGAGTTGATACAGGTCGGACCAAAAGGGTCAACTGGTTCAGGCTCTGTGGCTGGTGTCGTTCTATATGATGAGGGCTTTTTACTATTAACCGGCTCTTGGGACCTGAATCCTGAACAAATTGGTCTAAGAACTGATGGGGTATCATCTAGACCACAATGGATTTATTACGGCGCAGGTGCCAAAGATGGTGTAACACAATCGACTGCTGAAAGTGGATATGTATCAGCCTCCTTTGATATGTCATTTGAGGGACACACCGAAACGCAAGTTCTAACAATGTTGGCCCACGCCGGTCGAGGACAAGCAAATTTTTCAAATAATCCGACGTTCATTGCACATACGCAACAAAAGCCGCCTGTGACTTCATCGGCATTTTTTAAAGAAAATACTGAGCGCCAAATCAAGAACACAGTATCATCAAGTTTTGAGGGTTATGAATCGCCATTCCAGCGGCAGGTGTATATATCAAGAATTGCTGTATATGACGAAAACAAAAATTTAATTGGTGTTGCAACTCTTTCAAGTCCCGTGCTCAAAAAGGAAACACGAGACATTTCCTTTAAAATTAAATTGGATATTTAATGAAACCTGTAGTAATAGTATCTCCATTTTTCACGAAGTTGGTGTCAATTTTTATTGATGTTCATGCAATTACACTTTTTCCTTTTATTATTTCAAAAGAAAAAATGGACGATATAACCCTTAATCATGAAAAAATACACATAGCGCAACAAAAAGAATTGCTTGTAATTTTCTTTTATCTTTTATACGTATATTATTTTATTGAAAATTATCTTTTTTATAAAGATATACACACAGCATATATGATGATATCATTTGAAAGAGAGGCATACGAACACGATAGTGATCTTTCTTATCTCTCAAATAGAAAAAGATTTAGGTGGCTTCATTATAGATGATACTTGGAATTGACGTTTCAACAAGCATAACAGGTTTTGCAATAGTTGACAAGCAAGGAAAAATACTGCTTTCTGAAGCCTGTGACCTTCGTAGAGACAAGAACTTTTTTTCTAAGTGTCTCACAATAAGAGCAAAAATTCTGGACATTCTGGAAGCGTATGACGGCAAAATAGAGCATATTTATATCGAGCAGCCATTCACCTTCTTCAACTCTGGAGGATCATCTGGTAAGACCATGGCAGCCTTACAGCGCTTCAACGGCGTGGTGTCATGGATGGCGTATGAATGCTTTGAGATCCAGCCCGAGTATCTGGGTGCAACACAGGCACGAAAGCTCGTAGGCATTAAGGTCCCGCGAGGACAGAAAGCAAAGAAGGTTGTGATGGGGCACCTACTCGCGACTGAGCCAGACTTCAAGATTGAGTATACCCATAGGGGCAACCCCAAGCCGCAAGAGTTTGATAGAGCCGATGCCCTCGTCATCGCGAGAGCAGGACTCCAAGATATCTGGAACAAAACGCTTGCCGAAGAGTGATCA
>Ga0209232_1000622_pt1 | contig 21198 bp, 21 predicted proteins | sample ETNvirenome_2_60_FD_184066 | JGI IMG/M metagenome (GOLD analysis project Ga0209232, IMG submission 184066) | Marine viral communities from the Pacific Ocean - ETNP_2_60 (SPAdes) (version 2) | ecosystem: Environmental > Aquatic > Marine > Oceanic | place: Pacific Ocean | collected 2013-06-22
AAGTGGGAACAGGAGCATCTATCTAATGGTAGATATACTCTTGAAATGGTCCGGATCGATGACAAAGTTAAAGAAGTCATCACAAAGATCAAGCTGGAGGAAGCAGCGATTGCTCACAAGCAAAACACTATTGAAGGTGTAACTCCACAAGTTTCAGTAGCTACTTAATAAAAAAGCTACATCGTTGAATAAATTCAATTCACATTACAGGCTCTCTTGCACTCTACCTAAAACTAGTATATACTTTTATCACTATACAATTAATTAGAATACTGACGAGTATAGTCGACGGCCTAGAGACAGTATTCGGAAACTAGGAGGATAATACTATGGCAAAAACATTGTTTAGAGGACCAGTTCTGCAAGGTAAATTTAACGAAGCAGGTGTTACTGGATTTAACCTAGAAAACAAAGAGTCTAACTACACTGTTACGAATGCAGATTCTGGAAAGACATTTACTTCATCAACTGATGGTGTTGTATTTACTTTACCTGCAATCTCTATCGGAAGAGTGTTTACTTTCGTAAACACAGGTGCAGATGGAACTAATACTTTAACAATTAGTCCAAATGCTGCTGATGGTATTTTGTATGCTGGATCTTTAACTGATGATAAAGATATCATTAATACAAAAACTACTTCAAAAGTTGGTGACTATATAGTATGTGCATCTTTAAACTCAACAGCTCATTGGACAGTTGTTGCAGTTCAAGGTGTATTTGCTAAAGAAGCATAATAATTAATTTATTGTGGGCCTTCGGGCCCACATATTAATTTAAGGAGAAACAAATATGAGTTCAGACCAAAGATTTACAAGAATAACTTCTACTGGACAGGTTAAAACTATTGGTGGAGGATCAACAAATATAGGTCCTTCAAGAATAACTTATATTCAAGCAAAAGGACACGCTAGTGGACAACTTGAATTAAGAAATAGTTCTGATAATTCTGGTGATTTATTATTTATTGCACACTTCGGAACAGAAGGTTTAGATATTTATGTTCCTGGTAACGGTATTAGATTTGATGATACTATTCATGCAACTATATCTGGAACAGGATCTGTTACACTTGGCTACACTGGCTAGGAGGTTAAATGGCTAATACAACTTCTGGAACAACAACTTTTGATAAAACTTTTTCTATTGATGAAATAATAGAAGAAGCTTATGACAGAATTGGTGTATTAGATTATTCCGGTTTTAAATTAAAAACTGCAAGACGTTCTTTAAATATAATGCTTCAAGAATGGGGCAATAGAGGTATTCATTATTGGGAAATAGATGAATTAGATCTTGATTTAGTAGAGGGACAAGCAGAATATAAATTTTTTAGAGCTAGTTCAGATGGTACAAGTGCTACTTCAACACCAAATGGTGTGTATGGAATATCCGATGTTCTTGAAGCACAATTAAGATCAAATAGAACAGCAACAGATCAATCAGATAGTCCAATGACAAAAGTTGATAGATCAACTTATGCTGCTTTTTCAAACAAACTTTCTAAAGGTACACCAAATCAATATTGGGTACAAAGATTTATTGATCATGTTAGTGTTAGTATTTACCCAACACCAGACTCAACTAATGCATCTAAAGATATGCATTTTTATTATATAAAAAGAATTCAAGATATAGGAAACTATACAAATGCAACTGACATGCCATTTAGGTTTATACCTTGTATGGTTTCTGGTTTAGCTTATTACCTTTCTATGAAATATGCACCTCAATTAGTTCAAGGTATGAAATTAGTTTATGAAGATGAATTTCAAAGAGCATTACAAGAAGATGGTTCAGCTTCAAGTACATTTATTACACCTAAAGCTTATTACCCAGGAACATAATGTCTAAGTACGCAACAGGAAAACATGCAAAAGCTATTTCAGATAGATCAGGTATGGAGTTTCCATACAGAGAAATGGTTAGAGAATGGAATGGATCTTTTGTTCATTACACGGAGTTTGAACCAAAGCAACCACAGTTAGAACCAAAACCTATTGGTGGAGACGGTATTGCGTTACTTCATGTTAGAACGGATAGAACAGAACCAATTACAACTGTTATGTTACCACAAGATCCTTTTACAACTTACCAAGCTGGGTCTGGTGTTTTAAATGTTTTTGCACCGGGACATGGTTTAACAAATGGTACAACTTATTTATTTAGAGGTGCACCTACAACATCACCTGGAACAGGTACATCAACTAATCCTGTTTTTGCTTACGCAGCAATTCCAAACTTTGATGGGATTACCGGAGCACAAATAACTCAAGGATCTGGATACGCTATTACAACTGGACTTTTTGATAATGGTGTAAGAGTTACAACAGATTATGCGCTATCTAATTTCTTCTTCTTTACAGTTAATTCAGATACTGCTACAACAGGAAATATAAAAGGAGGAGGTTACGGATGTTCCGTAGGACCTATAACAATATCACCATGATTAAAAAATTTATTAATTGGATTAAAAATATATTTACACCTAAAAAACAGGACCCTCATTTAGAAATGTATGAAGAATTAAGATCTGATAAAGCAGATAAAATTAATAAAAAATACAAAGAGGATTCTGAATAATGACATATGCAGAATTAGTGGATAAAATTAGAAACTATACAGAAGTTGATTCAAATGTTTTAACTTCTGCTATTATAAATGGTTTTATTGAAGATGCAGAATTTAGAATCATGAGAGACGTAGATTCTGATCAAAATAGAAGATACGCAACTGCTCCTTTACTTAGTGGTCAAAGATTTATAAATACTCCTCCAAATACTTTAATAGTAAGATCAGCACAAATTGTTGACTCTGATGGTGTGGGTCAAGCAAACAATAGAGATTTTTTAGAATACAGAGACACTAGTTTTATGTCAGAATTTAACTCTGCAGAATCTACAGGAGTTCCTAAATATTATAGTATGTGGGATAACGATACATTAGTTTTTGCTCCAACCCCTAATGCAGGATACACAATTCAAGTAAACTATATCTTGAAAAATCCTGGCTTATCTAGTACTAATACAACTACATATATTAGCACTAATTTTCCAAACGGACTTTTATATGCATGTTTAGTTGAAGCTTACGGATTTTTAAAAGGTCCCAATGACCTCTTGCAATTATACGAAGGAAAGTATAAACAAGTATTACAAGGCTTCTCAATTGAACAAATGGGAAGAAGACGACGAGATGAATATCAATCTGGTGTTCCTAGAGTCGGAGGAAAATAAGGAGATAAAATATGGCAATAACACAGGCTATCGCAAATGCTTTTAAAAAACAATTATTAGAAGGCGATCACAATTTTAAATCATCAGGTGGTGACGTTTTTAAAATAGCTCTTTATACTAGTTCAGCTACTCTAAATTCAACTACAACTGCTTATTCAACTACTAACGAAGTTAGTAATAGTGGTCAGTACACAGCAGGTGGTGGTACGTTAGTTAATAGTGGAACTTCAATTGGAACTGGATCCGGTAAAGGTGTTGCATTTGTTGATTTTGCAGATAGATCTTTTACTGGTGTAACATTAACCGCTAGAGGTGCATTAATATATAATACTTCATCTGCTACAACCAATGCAGCTGTTGCAGTCTTAGATTTTGGAGGAGACAAAACGGCTACATCAGGAACTTTTACAATTCAATTTCCCGCAGATACTACATCAGCCGCTATATTAAGAATCTCTGGATAGGAGGACAAAGTGGCTTTAGTCATAAACGATAGAGTAAAAGAAACCTCTACCACAACTGGTACAGGTACATTTAGTTTAGCAGGAGCAGTTCAAGATTTTGAAACTTTTGTTGCAGGAATTGGTTCAACCAATACTACATATTATTGCATAGTAAATTCTGGAACAGGTGAATTTGAGGTTGGTATTGGAACAGTAACAGACGCTAGTCCTGACACTTTATCAAGAGACACAGTTATTTCTTCATCTAATTCTGATGCAAAAGTAAATTTTGCAGCAGGTACAAAAGATGTATTTTGTACCCTACCTGCATCAAAAGCAGTTGTAAAAGATTCAAATAACGATGTTACACTTCCAGCAGATTTAAATGTTGGTGTTAATTTAGATGTCGATGGCCTTACTACAACAGATGGAATAACTAACGTTGGTAATTTTTCTACAGATGGTGGAACAATTAAACTAGATGGTAATTATCCTGTAGGAACAAATAACGTTGCATTAGGAGATCAAGCATTAGATGATGGTTCTTTGTCTGGTGCACACTCCACAGCAATAGGTCATGTAGCTTTGACTTCTAATACTTCTGGCTCTCATAATACAGCAGTTGGTTCAAATTCTTTAACTACTAATACTACAGGTGGCTGTAATGTTGCTATGGGTGTAAGTGCAGTTGCTATGAATGTTTCTGGTAATCGTAATACAGGACTAGGTAGATCAGCTTTACAAGAAAATACAACAGCATCTGATAATACAGCAATAGGTTATTTTTCTATGTGTAGTAACTTGACAGGTGCAACTAATACAGCTGTTGGTATGTGTTCTTTAAAATCAAATACTTCAGCAGATGACAATACATCAATAGGTGGTCAAACACTTACAGCTAACACAACAGGTGGCTGTAATACAGCTTTAGGTCAAGGTGCTTTATTTACCAATACCACAGGTGGCTGTAATACAGGTATTGGTCGTCATGCTTTACTTTTAAATACAACAGGGACAAGAAATGTTGCAGTAGGTTTTTGCACTTTACAAGCAAATCAAACCGGTGGAAACAATGTGGCGGTTGGATTTTGTGCTGGTCAAAGTAATACAGGAACAGCTAATGTAGCAATAGGAGATTCCGCTCTTAGACTTAACACTGCGAACGATAATACTGCTGTTGGTAATAGAGCATTATATTCACACACAACAGGTGTTTCTAATGTTGCCATAGGTTATCAATCTTTATGTAGTAACACTACTGCTTCTAATAATACTGCTCTTGGTTATCGATCTTTATGTGCTAACACAACAGGTTGTTTTAATGTTGGATTAGGTTCATGTTCTTTAATATGCAATACAACGGGCTCTAGAAACACAGCAGTTGGTAGACAATCTTTACATTGCAATACTACAGGTGGTTTTAATACTTCTTTAGGGCTAGACTCTATGTATGAAAACACAACAGGGTCATGTAACACTGCTGTGGGTAGAAGCTCTATGCTTTGTAACACAGAAGGTGCTTGTAATGTTTCTGTTGGAGAACATGCACTAGGTAAAAATACAACAGCAAATAATAATACAGCAATTGGTTTCCAGGCTATGAGATGTAACACAACAGGTGCTCAAAATACAGCAGTGGGAAGATTAGCACTTGATGCTAATACGACAGCTGCTGAAAATACTGCTATGGGTAATAGTGCTTTGGGTGCAAACACAACAGGTGAAAAAAACACTGGATTGGGAAGTTCCTCTTTAAGTGCTACCACAACAGGTTCATGTAATACAGCAGTTGGTATGGATGCAATGTTATCTAACACAACAGGTTCATGTAATACAGCAGTTGGACATAAATCTTTATGTTCTAACACTACAGCAGATGATAACACAGCAGTCGGCACAAGGTCACTTTGTTCTAATACGACAGGTACAAATAATGTTGCAGTAGGAAGACAAGCATTAGAAGATAACACAACAGCATCAGGTAATACTGGAATAGGTAAAAGTTCTTTATTAGAGAATACAACAGGTAGTAATAATTTAGCATCAGGTTTTGCAGCATTACAACTTAACACAACAGGTTCTAGTAATGTAGCAGTTGGAAGTCTATCTTTAAATTCTAACACCACAGCATCTTCTAATACAGCAGTAGGTACTTGTTCATTAAATGCTACTACAACAGGTTGTCAAAACACAGCAGTTGGTATGGCTTCATTAGATACAAATACGACAGGAGATAATAATGTTGGTGTAGGTTATCAGGCACTTTTCTCTAATACTACAGCAGATAATAATGCTGCAGTAGGTTATCAAGCACTTTCAGTTAATACAACAGGAGCATCTAATAACGCATTTGGTTATAGAGCGTTACGTTGTAACACAACAGCATCAAACAACACAGCAATGGGTTTTTGTGCTTTATTTGCTAACACAACAGGAGATAATAATACATCTGTAGGTACTAGTGCATTAAGCTCTAACACAACAGCAATTAATAATGTTGCTCTTGGATTTTCAGCTTTATCTACTAACGTAACAGGTTCAGATAACACAGCTTTAGGTCATCAATCTTTAAGAGATAACACAGGTGCAGATAATACTGGAGTTGGTTATCGTTCTTTATTTGCTAATTCATCAGGAACAAAAAACGTAGCAGTCGGTCATAGTTCTTTAATTGCAAATACAACAGCTAATCAAAATACAGCTGTAGGATATTCATCATTAGGTGCAAATACAACAGGTGCTAATAATACAGCAATGGGTTGTGGTGCTTTAGTTTTAAATACTACAGGTGCAGAAAACACTGCTATTGGTGCATTATCTTTAGATGCAAATACTACAGGTAGTTATAATACAGCTGTAGGTCATTTGTCACTTACTGCTAACACAACAGCAGATGATAACACAGCCATAGGTAGAAGTTCTTTGTGTAAAAACACAACAGGTACTAATAATACAGCTGTAGGTAGATTATCTTTATTTAATAATACAACAGCAGACAATAATACAGCTGTTGGTAAAAGTGCTTTATGTTCTAACACTACAGGTGTTTCTAATGTAGCTGTAGGTCTTTGTTCATTAGTTGCTAATACAACAGGTGGTGAAAATACTGCCGTTGGTAATCAAGCATTAGATACAAATACTACTGGCTGTAAAAATACGGCAATGGGTAGAAACGCATTATTTGCTAATACAACAGCATCTAATAATACAGCTGTTGGTTATGATGCACTTTTTTCTAATACAACAGGTGACTTTAATGTTTCTATGGGTGCTCTTTCACTTGATGCTAATACTACAGGTGTTGATAATACTGCCATAGGAAGTTACACATTATCTGCTAATTCTACAGGAGTAAGAAATGTAGCCGTAGGCTATGCTTCTGGATTTAACAATACTACAGCTAACGACAATACATCAGTTGGTGCTTGTTCTTTATATTCTAACACAACAGGTGCACAAAATACTGCTTTTGGTACAAATGCTTTAGGTGCTAATACAACAGCTTCATGTAATACAGCATTTGGTTGTGGTGCAATGAAATCTAATACTACAGGATCTGTAAATACAGCTTTTGGTAGAGGTGCTTTATGTTCCAATACAACAGGAGTTAATTCAACAGCTATTGGTCAATTAGCTTTAAGAGATCAAACTACTGCTGGGAGTGGAAATGTTGCTGTTGGAGATTTAGCAGCTCTTGCAACAACAACAGGTGGACACAATGTTGTTATGGGTAACTCTGCATTTAGATGTAATACTACAGGTTCAGACAATACTGCTATTGGTGTACTTGCTTTACTTGAAAATACAACAGCAGATGACAACGTAGCTGTTGGGTGTAGATCTCTTTGTGCTAACACTACAGGTACAAGAAATGTTGCAGTCGGTAATTTAACTCTTGATAATGGTAATGCAAATAATGATAGTGTTGCTATTGGTTATGCTGCATTAAGTAATACATCTAATTCTTCATCTAGTAATACAGCAGTAGGTTCTTATTCTTTATTAAGTAATTCAGGTGATGACAATACAGCTGTAGGTAGATGTGCTTTAAGTGGTAACACAACTGGATCAAGCAATACAGCTATTGGGCATAATGCTATGTATGAGGGTACAACAACAGGTGATTATAATACTATGGTAGGTGCTAGCTCTGGAAGAAAAATGACTTCTGGTACTCAAAACACAGCATCAGGTATAAATTCTTTGGAATTAAACACAACAGGAGCAAATAATACTGCTATAGGTATGAATGCTTTAGCAGCTAACACTACAGCAGAAAACAATTCAGCTTTTGGACATAGTGCTTTAGCAGCTAACACAACAGGAACAAGAAATACAGCAGTTGGTAGAAGTGCTTTAGCTTCCAACACAACAGCAAATGAAAATGTGGCTATTGGTAAAGATTCTATGTGTACCAATACGACAGGAACTTTAAATGTAGCAGTAGGTAATAATGCTTTATGTTCTAACACCACAGCAAATTGTAATGTAGCTGTAGGTTATGAATCTTTAGCAACTAACACAACAGGAACAAGAAACACAGCATTAGGTTTTAGATCGCTATGTGCTAACACTACAGGAAATGACCTCGTAGGTATTGGTTGTGGTGCTTTATTAGCTAACACAACAGGTACAATAAATGTAGCAGTTGGTAGAGCTGCATTAGCAGATAATACTACAGGAGGTTGTAATGTAGCGATGGGTTATTTTGCTTTGGCTGCAAATACTACAGCTAATGGAAATACTGCATTAGGAAGAAGTTCAATGGGTTCCAACACTACAGGAGCAAATAATACAGCAGTAGGTTTTTGTTCTTTAAAAGGTAATACAACAGCTTCAAATAGTACAGCATTAGGTTATTCAGCATTAGAAGCTAACACAACAGGGGCAAACAATACAGCAGTTGGTTTTCAAACACTTCTTGCTAACACTACAGGAGCAAACAATACAGCTCTTGGTCTTCAGTCTATGTATTACAACCAAACAGGTAGCAAAAACGTAGGTGTTGGTAATAACTCATTAGGAGCTGGTGGTGGAGGTGGAAGTTTCTCTAGCAATACAGCAGTTGGTTTTGATGCTTTAAGAGAAGTTACAACAGGTTCTAATAACGTAGCAATTGGAACTTGTGCGTTAGAAAATAATACAACAGCAAATGAAAATGTAGCTGTTGGAAGATGTTCTATGTTTGCTAATACTACAGGAACTCAGAACGTAGCAATTGGTAGTTATTCTCTAGATTCAAATACAACAGGAGACCATAACGTAGCTATGGGTTATCTTGCTTCATGCACTATGACAGATGGTAATAGAAATGTTGGTATTGGTAGAGCAGCTTTACAAAGCTCTACAACACCAAATGATAACACAGCAGTAGGAGATCAGACGTTAGCAAATAATACTACAGGTGCTGGTAATACTGCCATAGGTAGAGCTGCTATGTTAGGAAACACTACAGCTAGTGATAATACTGCTGTTGGTTGTTATGCTATGTTAAGTAACACCACAGGTATTAGAAATCTTGGAATAAGTAAATGTGCTTTAGGAAATAACACTACAGCTTCTGACAATATGGCTATTGGATTTTGTGCTTTAAAAACTAGTCAAACAGCTGGTGATAACATAGCTATAGGTAACTTTAGTTTAAGAGATAATACAACTGGTACTACTAATACATCAATAGGTCTTTCAGCAATGAAAGAAAATACAGAAGGTACATCTAATACAGCAATAGGTAGATCAGCAGTATGTTCTAATACAACAGGTGATGACAATACAGCTGTAGGTAGATGTGCTTTAAGCGCTAACACAACTGGATCAAGCAATACAGCTCTTGGAGAGTCTACTGGTAATACAGTAACCACAGGTTCAAACCTAACTTTATTAGGTCATAACGCACAACCTTCATCTGCAACAGCTACCAATGAGATTACACTTGGAGATGCTAATGTAGACACATTGAGAATGGGTAATGGTGTCAACATAGTCAGTGGTGGTGCTTTAGTTGGTGGAGGGGGTGGTAAAATTTTGCAAGTTAAACAAACTGCAAATACTTCTACGAGTAGCACATCTGGAACATCATACTCTGACCTTTCTGGTATGAGTGTTTCTATAACTCCATCTGCAACAGATTCAAAAATATTAGTTATGTTTAGTTTAAATTTTGGTACTGATAGTAGTGGTGGTGATATTCATGTTAGACTTTTAAGAGGTTCTACAGCTATTGGTCAACCTAATAATGGTGGGGGTTATGCTAATAATGATTGTCATACTTCAGCTGGTTCTTCAAGAAATCAATACGAAATGTCAAATGTATCATCAACTTTTTTAGATACTCCATCAACAACAAGTGCAACAACATATAAACTTCAAGCTGTATCAAGACCAGATACTACAGGGCCTACTCTTTATTTAAACAGAACAGTAAATGATGCATCTGGTGATAATGGAGAAAGAACAGCATCAACAATCACAGTAATGGAAATAGGAGCATAAAATTTAGGAGTTAATTAATATGATAGATATAGAACAAGCAATTAGAGCATTAGATAATAACGCAGAATTTGTTGTTGATGGAATACCAACTAATGAAGCTGAATATAAAGCACAAGTTAAATATATTTCTGGTGCAGATGAAAATAATTCAGCTATTTATTCTGATACACAACCTTTTACTTGGGAACAAGTTTTAGTTAAAAAAAATGAATTACAAGCTGAACATGATGCTGAAGAATGGAAACGAAATAGACAAGCTGAATATCCATCACATGAAGAATGTATACATGCTCTATTAGATGGTGGCGATACATTAACAGAATTACAAGCTAAACGATCAGCTATTAAAAATAAATTTCCAAAAACATAATAAGGTATTGAAGTATAAATTATTTTTGCTATAATTTATTGAAAAATGAAAGGAAATATAATGTTAAATACATATGTCGTAGAAGGTGGTGTTGGTAAATGTGCTGCATTTACTGCTTTACTACCAAAATTAAAAAAGAAATCAGAGGTGCAGGTATACACACCTTACATTGATTGTTTTGCAAACAATCCTGATGTTAAACTTGTATTAGAACAAAGTTTACCTTTAAGTGATCCAAGAATCATGGCGTCTGATAATATATATTATTCAGAACCTTACAAATCAAATTTTCAATTTGGTAAACAACATTTAGTTGAAAGTTATTGTGAACATCACGGTGTTGAATATGATAAATCAATGACTCCTAAATTGTACACAGAGCAACACAAAGCATCTGTTAATAAATGGTTAGGTGATAATAATATTGGTAAATATATTATGATTCAATTTAGTGGTGGTCAATCTAATTGGAATTATGGAAGCAACGTTCAATACCAAAATATAAATCCAAATAGAAACTATCAACCATTTCTTGCTCAACAGGTTGTTAATATGTTGTTAGAAGAATATAAAGATACAGCTATCATTAATTGTGTGTTACCTAATGAACCTCATTTTGATGGTACTATCGGATGTGATTTACACTGGGCCTTGATTCATGAAATGTTAAAAGGAGCTGAAGGGTTTATTAGTATTGATAGTTGTCTTCAACACTTCTCAGCATCAGCAGAAAAACATGGAGTGGTTATATGGGGGTCAACTAGATGGACGCAGTTTGGTTATTCTCACAATAAAAATCTACATTTTCACATGGAAAAAGAATGGGATGAATCTAAATTTATTGATAGTGATCCAAGAAATAATATGGTAGAACCCAGATTAATTATCGATAATTTTAAAAAATTAGATAAGACCAAAACTGTTGCATGTGCAACAAAATAAGGAGAAAACAATATGAGTGAAGTAAGAAACGCTGAACAATTGGCACAAGACTATACAGCTATGGGTCATTCTGTAGATTTAATCAATGCTATAATTGATGGATCTCAAATGGCAGATGAGTCAGCTGAAGATAGACAAAGTACAGTTGACAGAAATGTTGAGCACTTAGAACTGATGGTCGCTAAAGACGATTGGGGAGATGAAGACATGACTGCCGCTAACTCAGCTATCACTGCAGGCAAAGCATACACAGCTAGCTAGGAGTCTAAGTAATGGCTTTTGGTTTAACAGCATTTGCAGAAGCACCTTTTGCAGCATTAGGTGGAAATGCAGCAGCTGTAGTAACCGGCCTAACTTTATCTTCTAACTTAGGTACCACTGCTCAAGTAGGTACAGCTAATGTTTCGTTAACAGGTCAGCTAATAGCTTCTAATCTTGGAACAGCTATTGGTAGAGCTGGTGCTAATGTTACTGTAACTGGAGATCTTTTAAATTCTAATTTAGGAACTGTTGATCCATCACCGGATGCAACAGTAACTGGACTTGGAATGACTGCTGCTTTAGCAGTTGGAACCGTTGTTGTAGGAACTGCAAATGTTCCTGTAACCGGTCAGTTAGCAACTTTAACATTAAACTCTGCTACAACTAAAGCAGATGCAAATGTTCCTGTTACTGGACAACTTTTAACAAGCACCTTAGGTATAGCAGGAATTAGATGGGCAATAGTACCTACAGGGGACGATACTACTTGGACACCTGTTTCTGAAGGTTCAAGCAGTACGTGGACTGAAGTAAACCAAGGATCATCTTCTACATGGAAAGAAGTAGCTTGATTTACAATATAAATATAACTATAGTATAAAATATGCCAAATACTACGACAACTAGTTTAAAACTTACAGTTCAAGCGACAGGGGAAAACTCAGGAACTTGGGGTCAGATAACTAATACAAACCTACAGATTTTAGAACAAGCTATAGGTGGTTACGATACTGTTAGTGCTGCATCTGGTGCTACTTTAACTTTTTCAAACGGTGTATTATCTAATGGTAAAAACCAAGTATTAAAATTAACAGGGACTATATCAGGAAATGTTAATGTAGTTATTCCTGACTCTATTGAAAAAACTTATATTGTAGAAAATGCAACAAGTGGAGCGCATACTGTAACTTTTAAAACAAGTTCTGGAACAGGTGTTACTTGGTCTGCAACAGATAAAGGAAAGAAAATTTTATATTCTGATGGAACTAACATTGAAGAGGGAGTTACATCAACAGGTAGTTTAATTACCGGTGGTATTACTTCAAACAGTATTCATACAAACACTATTAATACAAGCAATCTTACAGTAACTAATGACACAAATGTTAGTGGTATTACTATAAGCGACAATGTTACAGCAGCAAACAATATTACGACAACTTCAGGAGGCGTGGTAGCTTCTTCTGGAAACATGACAGATCAAAAAGGCGAAGTAAGATTAGTTCCAGCAAATACTCAAGGATCAACTTATACCTTAGTAGCTAGTGATCATGGTAAAGTTATTATAGCTTCTAATACAATAACAGTTCCTTCAGGGGTTTTTTCAGTAGGTCAAACGGTTTCAATATTTAACAATACTTCAGGTAATATTTCAATAAGTCGTTCTAGTGTTACTATGTATTGGTCTCAAAATGGAACTAATGCAGATAGAACGCTAGCAACTAGAGGAGTTGCTACAGTTCTTTGTGTAGGAACTAATACATTTGTTATTACTGGTGGAACATTAAGTTAGGAGAAAACCATGACTCATTACTCTTTGTTAATAGGAGCAGGAGGTTGGTTTCCTACAAGTGCTAGTGGTGGAACAGAATCTACTGAAACTATAAGTGGTGTTGAATATAGAGTCCATACATTTACATCATCAGGTACACTAACTATTTCAAATGCAGGAACACAATCAACTGTTGAAGCTTTTCTTTGGGGAGGAGGCGGAGGTTTTGGTGGATTTACAGATACTAACAGTGATCCTGGTAGAGGGGGAAGAAATGGTGGTAGTGGCGGAGGTTCAGCTTATGCTAGAAATTTAGCGCTATCAGTAAATGAAGAGGATTTAAATATTTGTGTTGGAGGTGCAGGAGGAAATGGTAGTTTAGGATCTTCAAATAACGGAGGAGCAGGAGGCTCTGGAGTAGTAATTGGTGGATCTAATTTTTATTTTGGAGGTACAGGTGCTTCGTCAGGAATATCTTTCTCAGGTGGAGGAGGTGGAGGCGGAGGAGCCTCTGCAATTATAAGAAGTACAACAGGATTAATAGTAGCTTCAGGAGCTGGTGGAGGTGGTGGTAGTGAAAGAAGATCACTTGCTGGTAATGGAGGTGGTGGTAATTTAGATGGAACTTCAGGAGCTGGAGGTTCTGGCGGTACTGCTGGTGCTTCTAGTGATACGAATGGCGCTCAAGGTGCATCAGGTACTCATTCAGTTGCAGGATCTGGTGGTGGAGGTGTTAATGGCGGTGGCGGTGGTACGTCTCCAGGTAGCGATTTTGTTGGTGCTGGTGCTGGTGCTGGAGGTACATCTACTGCTGGAACAGGTTCAGGAACTGCAGTAGTTAATGGTGGAACACCTGCTACCACTGGTCAAGGAGTTCCAGGAGATGATGATTATAGCACGTATAATAGCAGTGGAATTTATGGAAAAGGAGGTGGAGGAGGTAGCCCATCATCACCTTCTAATGTAAATAATGCAACAGGGGGCTTAGTTGTGGTAAGATACCCAATAGAATTTCCAGGATAATTATGTTACAAAAATTAAATTTTAAACCAGGTTTTAATAAACAAGTCACAGAATCAGGAGCAGAGTCTCAATGGGTAGATGGAGACTTTGTTAGATTTAGATATGGACTACCAGAAAAAATAGGTGGTTGGACACAACTTACATCAAATACTTTACCCGGTGCAGCTAGATCACAACATGCTTTTGCTAGTTTAGCAGGAGAAAAATACGCAGCTATAGGAACAAGCAAAGGTTTATTTTTATATTATGGAGGAAACTTTTTTGATATTACTCCTTTAGATACAGCTATAACAGGAGCAACTTTTACAGTAACATCTGGATCTGCTACAGTTACAGTTAATAAAACAAGTCACGGATTACTTGATGGTGAGTATATAACTTTTACAAGTGTAACTAGTCCTACAAACTCTGGTTATGCTACTTCTTTATTTACAGATAATACTTTTGAAGTTTTAAATTCACAATCAAATACTTTTCAAATAACAATGCCATCAAACTCTGCAGGAGCTAGTAGTGCTACTGGTGCTGCAACAATTAATCCATACATAACAGTTGGTCCATCTGTTCAAACTCCTGGTTATGGTTGGGGTACATCTACATGGGGAGGAAGCACTTGGAATACACCTAGAGCAACTACCAATGTTGTTTTGGATCCAGGTCTTTGGTCTTTAGATAATTTTGGTGAAGTTCTTATTGCAACTATACATAACGGTAAAACATTTACATGGAATGCAGGAGCACCAAATGCTAGAACAATTAGAGCATCTACATCAACATCTGGTTTTTCTACATCGGCTAATCCTACAGCAAGTAGATTTACTTTAGTATCAGATAGAGATAGACATATATTTCATTTTGGAACAGAAACAACAATAGGCAGTGTAACAACACAAGACCCTATGTTTATTAGATTCTCTGATCAAGAAAATTTAAATGAATATAACCCTACAGCAACAAATACTTCAGGTACTTTTAGATTAGATACAGGTAATGAAATTAGAGGAGCTGTTCAAGGTAAAGATTATACATTAGTTTTAACAGATAGTGCTGCTTACATTATACAATTTGTTGGAGCACCTTTTACTTTTAGTGTAAGACAGGTTGGTACTAATTGTGGGTTGATTGGACAGAATGCTTTAAGTTATTCTAATGGTAGTGTTTTTTGGATGTCTAGTGAAGGAGGGTTTTTTGTTTATGATGGTACAGTTAAACTTCTTCCATGTCTTGTAGAAGATTTTGTATTTACAACGGGAGGAGATAATCTTGGAATTAATTTTGGAGCTGCAGGAATAACTTACGCAGAACACAATAGTCTATATAATGAAATTAGTTGGTTTTATCCTAAAGCTGGATCTACACAAGTAGATAGGTGTGTTTCATATAACTATGGTGAGAATTGTTGGACAACCAGTTCTCTTGCAAGATCTACATATATGGATCAAGGAGTGTTTGATTTACCTTATGCAACAGAATATAATAAAACAGCGACTCCTGTGTTTGATATACAAGGCATTACAAATACAGCAGGCTCTAGCACATATTATGAACACGAAAAAGGAACTGATCAAGTAAATGCTTCAGGAACAACATCTATTAATGCATTTATTAGATCGGGTGATTTTGACATAACTGCAGGAGTAAATAGATCAGGAGCACCAACAGGAATTGTTAATTATAGAGGGGACGGTGAATTTTTTATGTCTGTAAAAAGATTTATACCAGACTATCAATTAATCTCTGGTAATTCTAAAATAACATTATTTATAAACGATTATCCAAACAATACATCAACTAGTTCATCTCTTGGACCCTTTACAGTTAATGCTTCTACTGATAAAATAGACACACGTGCTAGAGGACGATTAGTTTCACTTAAAATAGAAAACGATGCTGTAGGTGAAACATGGCGTTATGGAACATTTAGACTTGATGCACAACCAGATGGACGTAGATAATGGCTAAAATAACTTCATACATACCAGAACCAAAACAAGAATACGATCCAGAAAACCAAAGACAAATTTTAGAGTCTCTTGCAACAGTAAAAAACCAACTTAATTTTTCTTTTCAAAATGATTTGAAAGAAGAACAAGATGTATTTAATTATTTTATGTCATGACAATACAATATAAAAACGCTACATTTGATTTAACTACAACAAACTTAACAACAACATTAAGTATAGCTACGTCTGCAATAGCTATTGTAAAAACAGTGCAAGCTGTTCATGATTCAGCAAGCAACGTAGACGTGCATTTAGTTTTAAAAAAAGTAGGTGGGTCAGATGTTAAGATTGCTTATGAAGAACTTAATAAAGAAACACAAAATATGTTAAAGGGCACTATAAATTTAGAGGGTGGAGATGTTTTAAAACTACAAGCAGGTACAGCAAACGAGATTACTGGACAAATAAGTTATCTTCTGGTAGATAGATCTCAAGAAAATGGATAAAGATATAGCAAAAATTAATTGTACAACTGTTGTAACATACAGAAATACAAAAACAGGTGAGGTCTTTAAAGACAAAAAAGAAGGAGAGAATATCGTGCAAGATGTAACTGTGCAGGTTTCTCCAAAAGGTTTAGAGATTTTACAGAAAGTTATGAAAAAAGATAATGAACCAAAACCCTAAAGGGGGGACTGAGTTACAATTTGAATATTTAAAAAAACATGTTGATTCTAAACTTTTAGATCAAGTTCAAATATGTACATCTGTTCCAGAAAAAATACCTTTACATAAAGATAAAGTAAATATTCTTTGGCAAAAAAATTCTTGGGATCAACCCAACCTAAAACCATGGTTTGAAAATAAATCAAACCATGACAAGTATGATTGGTATGTTTTTAATTCTAACTGGAACTTTGAACAATTTACAAAACGATTTGATCTACCTACAGAAAAATGTTTGGTTATTAAAAATGGTGTAGATAATATTGAACCTATCTCAACTACATATAGAAAAAAAGATCCAATAAAAATAATACATCACTGCACTCCATGGAGAGGTTTATCTGTTTTATTAGGAGCTATGCAATTAGTTAAGAACCCATTAATTAGTTTGGATGTGTATTCTTCAACTGAGGTATATGGTAAATCTTTTTATGACCATAATGATCATTATTATCATGAGCTATATAATCAAGCAAAACAACTACCTAATGTTAATTATATTGGATACAAATCAAATGAATATATTAAAAAACATTTAAAAGACTACAGATTATTTGTTTATCCAAGTATATGGGAAGAAACTTCTTGTATATCTTTATTAGAAGCTATGTCTGCAGGTCTTTATTGTATAACAACAAATTTTGGTGCTCTTTATGAAACAGGTTCTGAGTTTCCAATGTATATCCCTTACTCTAATGATTATAGAAGTTTAGCAAAAAAATTTGCAAAAAGTATTGATATTGCTGCACTATCTTTACACGAATCAAGCATCAAGGATCATTTAAAAATGCAAAAAAATTTTGTTAACAATTTTTACAACTGGAAAATAAAAGGTAAAAGCTGGACTAGATTTTTACAAGGAGCAATAGATGCAAAACAATAAACCTATTTGGTTCAATGAAGATACATATCAGACAATAAATCACGATAAAGTAGAACCTGAAACAATAGAGATAAATCTAGATAGAAAACCAATAGCTAAGATAATGGTCTGTACTCCTTGTCATAGTGAAGTTTCAATGCACTATACCCAAGCTGTATTAAAGTTTCAAATGGAATGTATGAAACAAAATATATTGGTTAGTTTTAGTTTGTTAAAATCATCACTTGTTACACAAGGTAGAAACTTGTGTGTAGCAGAATTTATTAATCATGCTGATAATTATGATTACTTATTATTTATTGATTCAGATATAGATTTTGAATCTAAGACAATATTTAAAATGATAGGAGCTGACAAAGATGTCATTGCTTGTCCTTATCCAATGAAAATGATTGATACAGATAGAATGTGGGCAAAATTACATCAGACAGAGTTAGTAAAAACAAAAGATGATTTGTTAAAGGCAGGTTACTCTTTTCCATTAAAAATGGACAACAAAGATAAAATCAATATAGATCATGGAATTATAGAGGTTAGTCATGCTCCAACTGGATGCATGTTAATCAAAAGAGAAGTTATAGAAAAAATGATAAAACATCACCCAGAATTACAGATATATCAGCCAACTATAGTTAATGGCAAAGAAACAGCAAAAGAAAATTTTTATAATCTATTTGATACATTACATGATTTAAAAACCAAACGTTATTTTGGTGAGGACTTTGGTTTCTGTCAAAGATGGACAGATATGGGTGGTAAAGTTCATATTTATGTGCTAGATTATATAACCCATGTAGGGGAGCATCAATATTGTGGTAGATTCTATGATCAATTAGAAGCTTTAAAACGTATTGACGACGAAGAAAAAACCAAATAAAATAACAAAATGGCCATCACAAGAGCACAACAAGCTAGACAATTATTAGAGGACGGAGGTATGCTAGTACAACCATCTATGGATGGTAAACGACCAGGATACAGAAGTGCTAGAACACAAGAAGTTCAAGGTAGAACATCGACATATTCTGGAAATACAGGAAAACAAGGACCCACTGATAATAGAGCAGTTGACAGAAGTAGTGATGCACAAACTATTAATCAGTTAAGAAACCAAAACAGGTTTGTTGCAGAAGATTATGATTTACTTCCAGGTGATACACCTGATTCAGGAGTTGATATAAAATTAAATGAAAGAGAAAAACAGTTTCAAAATTTTTTAAATAGAAGAAATAGAGTTAATCTATTTGGTTCAGGAAAATTTTTTGAAAAACCGGCACAAATATTTTCTGATTATAACGCTTCAATAAACAGACCTTTTTTTAAAGATGTTATTAGAGCAGGTAAATTTAATTACACAACAAAAGATGGTAAACCTTTAAGTTTTGACATGACCGAAGACGATTTTGAAGATGCCTATCAAAATTATATGTCAAGTAGACTTAGAGGAGAAATAGATGCGTATGGAAATCCTATAGATCAAGATGATGATAACAACAATATTATTATACCAGATTCTACAATGAACCAAGGATCAAGCACCACGGAACAAGAAAAAGATACTCCTTTTGTGCCTTATAGATTTTTGGCAGATGGTGGACGAATAGGTGCTCAACAAGGTGGAATCATGCCTAGACTAAATGAATTAAGTGGTGATGTATCTTCTGCAGAACAAATGTTACAAGAAATAAATCAAAGATTACAATCAGCTGAATCTAGTTTAGGTGAAGGTGGTGGAGGTGGTATGGGTAGTTTACCAGATAATTTTCAACCTGCCATACCCGCTGAAAATACACAGCCACAAGCAACATTCAGTGGGTTTGGTCAACCTTTGTTTGATAAAGATGGATTTAGATTAGGAGATCAAAGATATGGAACTGGTTTAGTTGGTGGACCAAAAATGGCATTGCCTAGTTTATTAAATCAAACATCAGAAGGTCCAATACAATCACCAATGCAAGATGCTATTAAACAACAGTTTGCAGATGGTGGTATGGCAGAAGAAGATGATCCTGTGGGAGGAATCATGGACCTTGAATCAGGAAGACAAATGTATTTCTTAGGTAAGTTAGTTAAGAAAGCAACAAGAGCTGTTAAAAAAGTTGTTAAATCTCCGTTTGGTAAAGCTCTTATACTTGGTGGATTAACATTTGGAATTCCTGGAGTAAGCAAGGGTTTTTTTAGTAAAGGACTGATGGGAACTAAATCTGGATTAGGGTTTAAAAAATTTTTAGGAGATAAAATATTAGGTGAAGCAACCATGAAACAAGGAACTACACAAAGATCAGGCGGTCTTTTAAATTTTATAAAAAACAATAAAGCATTATCTGGTATATTAGGAGCTTCAACTTTAGCAGGATTAAGTGCACCTCAAAGCCCTGATAATGCAGAACAAGAAGATGATTTTCGTTTAGAAATACCGGAACAATATAGGTTTTATGCAGAAGGTGGGAAAGCAGAACCGGTAGCTAAAAAGACCATGCCATTATTAGATATGGATGGTAAAGAAAAAGACTACAGAGAAACAGGTGGTTTTGTAGACATGGGTAGAATGGAAAGAGCTGATGATGTGCCTGCAAGATTATCTAAAAATGAATTTGTATTTACAGCTGATGCTGTAAGAAATGCTGGTGAAGGAGATATAGACAAGGGCGCAGAAGTCATGTATAACATGATGAAAAACCTTGAAGCCGGGGGTGAAGTATCAGAAGAATCGCAAGGCTTAGATGGCGCTAGAAACATGTTTCAAACATCACAAAGATTAGAGGAAGTATTATAATGGCGATACAGACAACAGTAAATAAACCTGCACCATTTGTAGAACAATTAGGAAAAAATTTAGCTGAACAAGTAACAGCACAAACAGGTGTTCCAATAGTATCTTCTGGAGTAGGTTCTCTTTCACAATTAACAGGAGAGACAGCTGATCAATTTGCGGCTAGACAAAAAGCTGCTGAACAATTTGATGTTAGAAAACAAAGTCTAGCAGGGATTGCTCCAACTGTTGCTGCTCAGGATGCATTACAAAAACAAGCACAAGCTTTAGCACAACAAGGAATAGGTTCTTTTCAACCGTTTTTACAAGCAGCACAAGCTGCTACAGGTCCACAAGCTTTTCAACAGTTTATGTCGCCTTATCAATCACAAGTTATTGACACAACATTAGCCGAGTTTGATAGAAATCAAAAAATACAAGAACAACAAATTAGAGATCAAGCAGTTGCTTCTGGAGCATTTGGTGGCGGTAGAGAAGCAGTTCAGTTAGCAGAGTTTGGTTCGGGAATGGCTAGACAAAGAGCAGGACTACAAGCTAACTTACAACAACAAGGTTTTGAAGCTGCACAAAGAGCAGCACAACAACAGTTTATAAATCAACAAGGTTTAGCAC
>Ga0209232_1000623_pt1 | contig 21174 bp, 24 predicted proteins | sample ETNvirenome_2_60_FD_184066 | JGI IMG/M metagenome (GOLD analysis project Ga0209232, IMG submission 184066) | Marine viral communities from the Pacific Ocean - ETNP_2_60 (SPAdes) (version 2) | ecosystem: Environmental > Aquatic > Marine > Oceanic | place: Pacific Ocean | collected 2013-06-22
CTCCTTGCTAGAATTCTCTGAGGGCTCTAGACTGGACCCACCTTCCTCGATTATTTTATGACTTATGGAAGGCTTAACCGTGTTTATACTCACTTGTCACAATTATTATATTGAAGTTCCTTTTAGTCGGGATGAATTATTTCATTGAGATCTGTATTAAATCCCATAGGAACTTTCGTATCTTCTTTTGTCTTCTTTGCTTTTTCTTCAAGAAAGCTTAAAATTTTTAGCTGATCTTCAATAGAAGCATCTTCCCACTCCCTTCTTACTAGATCAAATTTCTTCTTCCACTCAAATAAAGCAGTTCTAATTTCTTCGTATGTTACTTCGTCTTCCATTATGAATGTGGTGGGTCGATTCGGTGCGCAGGGGGAGAAACTGAAGTAACCTTTTCATCATCTATGGCTTTCTCACAACTTGTAGCGAATGCTGCTCCCAGAGCTGCAGCCCCTAGTAGTATCTTAGGACGAAATGGAGCTTTTTGAACATCGTGTTCTTGCTCAATATAACTCTCTTGGTGGTACCCTCTTTCCAGTTCAATACATCTCTTAAGAGATATAGGTGCGTAATCTCCTATAATAAAATGTTGACCTACAATAGTCTTACCAATAGTAAAATGACCTTTATAGATTATGTTATACAATCTAAATTTTAAGCAAAGTGAATGAATTTTGTTTTTCATAAAATTATGAGCAGTTTAGTTTATAAGGTACATGCTCAGGTCCTTTTATTTATTATTATTGTTGGAATATTCCGTATGTTTTTCGTTCGTCCGCTGGGTCGACCACCAGTTTCTGAACTAAGAAAGAGCCTGTCTCAAACCTTCCGAGAATCAGCGGCCCTTTGGTCACTGACGGGATTCGAACCCGCATCTTTCTCTTTCCTACTATTATTATATTAAAGTTCCTTTTTGAAAACGATTAAACCGTCGTTGTGTAATAATGAATTAGAATTATCTAACTTAAAATACTCTACATCAAACTTATGATCTTTTAAGAAACTCATTAGCCCATCAAATCCATCGCAAATATCTTTACCGTATTTTTGGCTAGTCCGCAAAAACGCTTGACTAATAACTATTCTTCCGCCCGATTTCAGCAAAGAGAAACAATTCTCAAACGTTTTAGAAAGCGACTCTAAAATATACCACAACAATTGATTTAAAATAATTACATCATATTTTTTGTACGAGGCTCGCATCCCGGAATGAGAGCACCGCGACGAGCTCGAGTATATACTACGTATATCACCGCTTACAAAGTCTAGATCTGGAAAAAGTTTACGGGCTCTAGATATTGCTTCTTTACTAATATCCATTCCCATAACACTACACGAAGGTAGGGATTTCTGAATAATTTTTGTGGTATATCCTAAACCGCATCCTATCTCGAGTAGCGAATCCGGATTAATTTCTTTTAACTTATTTGTTAGCTCTGTTCTACTATGTTCGTAATAATGTCGTATCTCTCCAACATCTCCGGATTGACTCCATGGATCATCTTCGTTTTTATAGAGCGACTCAAAATCACCTATAAACTCTAATTTATTGCCAATAGGCTTAAAGATATAGTTCTTACTTATCATCTTCTGCCTCTCTTTTTCTTATCTTTTCAACGTCAGTTTTCATTTCATTTCTAAGACTTTCGCAAAGATCATAAAGTTTAGGAAGATATTTAATATCTTTATCCATATACTTTACTCCGTTTTGAAGATAAGCTAGCTCTAAATCTTGAAGGAAGAAGAATGCATCAGCAATGAACCCCCCTAGCGCAAGACGTTCAAACCTGCTTATATGTCTCTTGTTTCTTGGCATTATTATCTTTTCTCCTCCTTTCCGCTTTGTTTATTTCATTTTGCATACACTGCTTATTATAAGAGCATGTGTTAGGAAATAAACACTTCTTTTCAACTTGACACTTCATTATTTTAATAATTTAACTTCAGCGGGTGTCCATATTCCATTTACTCTAACCATATACGGAACCGTAGAACAATTAGAAGAGTTATCTGCCATTGCAGAATAAGGATATGTCAACATTATATCTCTATTCAGTTTATCTATTTTAGAAGCGCATGAACTAAGAAGACAGCAAACTACTAAACTACTAAGTCCAATTCTTTTTTTACTAAACATGTTACCTTTCTTAAAGTTTTAGCTTCTATCTGGCGAATACGCTCTCTTGTTATTTCGAACGCATCAGCAACTTCTTCTAGAGTCTTCTTAACTCCATCAGTCATTCCAAACCTCATCTGAAGAACAGTAAACTCTCTTTCAGTCATATTCTCTACTGCAGTTATCAACCTATCTTTATACGAACCTAACTCTATCGACTCAGGAGTTTCCTCCCTCTTATCTTCAATAAAGTCAGCAATAGTAGTATTACCTTCTGATCCTACAGGCGTATCTAATGAAATAGGATGCATTGCAGCTTTAAGAATACTCTTTACTCTTGCAAGAGGCATACCAATTTCTTCAGCTATCTCTTCTGCAGAAGGTTCTTTACCTCCAGCTTGAAGAAGCTGTCTTTGTACTTTGAATATCTTATTCATAGTACTAATCATATGCATAGGCACTCTTATAGTTCTACTAGTATCACCTACACACTTAGTAATTGACTGACGAATCCACCAAGTTGCATAAGTAGAAAACTTATAACCTCTCTGATATTCAAACTTTTCGACGGCTTTTAGAAGGCCTAAATTACCTTCTTGAATAAGATCTAAGAAAGCTACACCTCTATTATTATACTTCTTAGCATTAGATACAACAAGCCTTAGATTAGCTTTAATCATATCAGACTTAGCTCTCTCAAGTCTTTTAAGAATCTTCTTCATCGAAGTATTACCCTTTTCACTCATCTCGTTATACCATTGATCTAATACTGATTGCTTTATAAAAAAGCGATTATAGATCTTAATAGTACGCTTAGACTCTAGAGTCTTTAACAAGTGAGGAAGGCTCTTTAAATAAGTAGACGTACCATCTACTACTTCATCCATTCTTACTTTACCAGATAAAATATCGTTACCAATATTTACGTGACGTTCATAACAACTATCGTCTTTGAACAATAAAGCTTTAGCTTCATTTTGCGCTTTTTCAATAGCTTTGAATATCTCTACTTCTTCTTCTCTATTGAGAAGCGGAGTTTGACCCACATTTTTCATATACGAGCTAATTGGATCGCTAGCTCTTCGATTATCTATTTCCACAATAATTAAGTTTAGTTAAGTTATTAGTTACAATACTATAATATAAAGTCTATCTACCTTTAATCAACTAAAAGTTTCAGATATTTTCGGAACTTCTAAAAATTATAGTATTTCTAATAATTATAACATAGTTCCTTTTGTAAAAGGAAATTTCCTTTTACGCGAAAGCGTCGCCCTGCTCTAAGAGCTAACGGCCGGGCGAAGCCGGGCGCACTAAAGAGCAGCCACGCCCTGCTTATTGAGCAAGCTCGCGAATGCGCGAGTTGAAACCTTCTCCCATTTATCGGTTTTACGATTAAGGACAGTAGTTTCATTTCCCACAACTGTAATATTTCCAGCTTCGTCACGATAAAAAGTCGCGTTGAAGTACTTAGGATTCTTAGTTGCGTTCTTGTTGTTTAGCCAGTTACTATCTTTTTTCATATCTTTATTATATCGGGTTTCCTTTTCTAGGATCTTTATTCAGGAACTTTTGTATCAGAAAGTGAATCATCCCAACTCATCTCATTAATAGTTCCTACTACTCCATTATGATGAGAAATGGTTTCAATTTTCTTTTCGATTTCAGCTCCAATATCAGGATGCTCTCCAATTGCAACCTGGTTAGTTAAATATGTTTTAAGATCTGCTTTAGCGATATCAGCTAAAGCTTCGTGCTTCTTCTTAATAGCTTTTAAATGTGCATGCATGATTCTATTTACTTCTGTGCGGGTTTCCTGCAAGCCTTTTTAGATGCAGCTTTTTTTCTATCTTTCATCTTAGTAGTTGGAGGAGGCATAGCATGCCTTACTAGATTTCGTTTCTCTAGTGAATTGGAAGCTAACTTAAATTTCTTTCTCCTCTTCATACTTTTATTATATTAGAGTTCCTTTTGCTTCTCAATGTGAAGCTCCTGTAATAAACTCGTAAGCTTTTTTTGTAGCTCTCTTCTATCTTCTTTTCTTCCTTCATGCTCAGCATATGATACTTCAACTTGAAGGGACGTAATTTGATCGATTAGTTTTTTGATATTAGACATTTTATCTTCCGCAACAGCGCTTAACTGGTTTTGTTCTCTTTATAAATTTTATTTTAATAGAAGAATTATTTTTTTCAATTTTTTCTTTCTTCTTTTTCATAAACTTATTTAATCTCTAGAAAGATAACATGTAGTCTTAAAAGGAGAATCTTTACCTTTTATATTAGGTAGATACTCTTGAATTAGTTGTTTGACTGTAACTTGAAACTTTTCTCCTTTATTAGGAAGAGAAGCTTCCCCCATAGCTCCAGTAAGATCTCCATCTTCTAGTACTTCTATAGTTATATTGACATCTAGTTTAGTACCTTCAAATAAACTAGGGTAATATTCATGAAATATTGGAGAAGTAACTTCATACTCTTGCATACTCTTATTTTATTAAAGTTCCTTTTCTTGATCAGCAGATTCTAGAGTAGTTGTATAGGTTGTAGATTCTCCGTACCTTTTTCCATCAAAAACACAAACAAAATATAGATTTTCGTTACACTCGTTTATTACTTTATGAAACGCACCATCGGGAATTAATACTACATCGCCAGCTTTGACTGTTAATTCAGTTTCATCAAGTATCATTTTACCCTGCCCATGAATAAAAAAGTATATCTCTTCTTGCCCGGTATGTGAATGACCTCTAGTTTCTTTTTTAGGCTTTAGAGTTGTAGAGCTTAAAATTAAATTATTTAACTTTTTGTTATCCTTAAGAAGATATGTATCGTTGTCTTTTACTACATCCCCTTCAATGTTGTTTATATCTAAAACTAGAGCTCTAGTTTTATAGAACTCTCTAGTCCAGCCATCATTAAATGGGCTACTTGCATGTATTTCGTTACTATTCATTATGTCTGAGTATATGGAAACGGAGTATTACGTAAAAGAAGTAAATGCATTTGACCGTCTTTTAACTTTATGTCTTTTAATTTATCCTCTTTCATATTTTTTTCAATCCATTTAAACAAAGTAGAACTTCCATGCCCGTAGTCTCCAGGGAGTTTTCTATAGTCTCTAGTCTGAATTGCTGGAGGATCGCCCCAATGTTTAGGATATTTAGAAGCTTTTTCTTTCTCAACTTTATGTAACTTCCATACAATATACCGCTTAGCTTTATCTCCTAATGCTTTTTCAGCTTCTTTTCTAGTAATATTATCTTTTTCACTATCGAAGGTAACTGTTTGAAATCTAGGTTTTTTTTCTGAAGGTAGAATTTTAATACTTGAAGCTTTAAAAGACTTTTCAAATGCCGCACGGACATATGTATGACAAGATTTTCATGTTACTCCAGACATTTCTAATTTATACGTACGAGCTCCATATGCTACTGAAGCTAGCATTACCATTACCGATACAATAAACGAATTTAATTTCATATTATTATAATATGAACTATTTTACTTAAATCAACTATACTTCTGCTCCTACAAAACCTGGTTGATCACATGGTGGAGGACAAGGATCAGGCGTAGTAGTAGTTGTTGTTGTAGTAGTTGTTGTAGTAGTTGTAGACGTTGTTGTAGTAAGAGGGAATACATCTAAATTGAACGGTACTACAGGAGGTATTGTAGTTCGAGGATCAGGCGGGAGTAACGATGTTACAGGTTCTAATCGTATAAACGGAGGAGGAGGTGGAATTGGCCCGGGTATTAAACATTCTAAAACTTCCACGCAATCAATTGCTGGAGGACCTGGAGGAGGGAGAGTAGGGGGGAAGGTAGTTATAGGCGGGGGTACAGATGTACCAGACTGTGGAGTAGTTAAAGTAGTTATAGGAGGAGGTACAGAAGTACCGGGAGTAGTAGGAGGGGGAGTTGTAGAAGTGGGTGGAAGAGTAGGAGGAGGCGAGGTTGTAACTGGAGGAGGAGATGTTGAAGGAGGCGGGGTAACTGCATCTTCAGTAATAGTTACTGTTCCTTGGAAGCTTTGTATTATTGTAGACTTAAGAACAGTTGGATTAAAGTCTATCTCTGAATTAGTATTATTCTCTATAATATTATAGAGGGTAGGAGGAAAAACATCTCCATTAGAGATAGGTACTTCAAAATTATTTTTAGTGTCTACTAAAACTATAAAATTATTTTGATTTCCTCTTCCAAGAATTAAATTTTGTGCACCGGTGTTATCTCTTATTACTGCAGTTTTGCTAGTATCGTTAATAACTGTTAGTTCGTAAACAAATTCGGGAGGAGGAGTAGTAGCTCTTCTAGTTGTTGGGGGAGGAGGAGTAGTAATCTCTCCAGGTGTTGTAGAAGGAGGTTGAGTAACGTTATCAAAGTTTACCATTATAGTACCTAAGTTACCATCAATGACTGCAGCATTTACAGCTACGTTATCTATTTTTCCTTGATTTCTATTTTCTCTTTCACTAATTATTACTGCTCTAAATGGCTCTAATGATATACTTTGTACAGCTGTGTTAGCTATAGCAGGGTCAATAACAAAATTAAAATCGTTTTCTGAGGATATTAATGTTACAGGATCTGCATCTGAAGCTATAATTTGATTGTTAATTCCAATAGAACTATTACCTTTATTAATAATCTGTAAAACAAACTGTTCTGGAGGAGTAGTAGTAGGAGGTGAAGAAGTTACTCCTGTTGGAGGTCGTGTTGTAGCTTCAGGAGGCTCAGTAGTAGCTTCTGGAGGTTCAGTAGTAACTCTAGGGGGACGAGTAGTAGGAGGAAGAGTAGTAGGAGTTAAAGTTGTTGTACGTTTTACTCTTGGACCTGATGATGTAGTAGGAGTAACTGTAGGATTAACTTCTTCATTTAAATTGATTTCATTAACAGTTAAGCCTGTGCTTTCACCAAGAACAACTCTATCAGTTTTGTCAATTAAAAAATTAATATTTTCAATTCCCGCTTTACCTCCAATTAAAGCACCTTTTGATCTAGTTGAAGCTACAGTCATTAAAACAGTTTCACCATTTATTACTGCCATTATAGGGCTACTACTATCGTTATTAATTAAAGTTTGATGCCATCCAGAGTCTCCTGTCCTCTCCTCTACCTTGTCAATATTAGACTGAAGACTATCTCCCCCATAAAAAACCATATCAGGAGTTCTAGAGTTAGCTAAATTTGAACCAGGAGGAGATGTTAAAAGTTCATTCTCTTCTCCTTGAAGTATTAAGCTATTGAGAGAGAAAATTAGACCCTGCTCTTCTTGGTTTGTAGCCCATACTAAAGAGTCTTCAGGAAAATAGCTAAATCTATTATCAGCGCCGAAGCGAGATAAATCTTCATTAGATACGTTATCTAATAAATCAGAAGGCATTGTCCTCATGACTTCTATTTCAGGAGGAAGGTCACTATCTAACACCAATACATGAACATCATACTGACCAGGTACATCTTCTGTTGCAGCACTTGTACCCCCAAGTATAGATCTTGTGACAACATTATTATCTTTATCAACAAATGCAATTTCGCTCCCGACATTTGGTTTTCGAACGTGATCAGATATAATTACATGCCTTTTAGTTATGGCTACTCCTTGAAGGTATTTAGTTCTAAGCGATGCTCGTGAATCTATACCGTAGGGGCTAATTGCTGTAATCCCTTTTAAATCACTCCCCCAGAATGATGTATTTCTTTCTAACTCTGGTGATCTAAGATGGGGTTTTAATTCTCTAAAACTATAATTGGTGAAGATTTCTTTAGTTTCTCTAGAAGGAGAAAGATCTCTTATTCTATCTTTTATTTCCTCTGTACCTTCTTTAAATAAATTTTCTGTAAGATCTTCTTCACTACTAGATCCTGCTATTATACCCTCACTACTACCTGGGTTAACTCCGTCTCCAAGCCTTTCTCGTTCTCTATTAGCTTCTAATATTGCTCTAGCTGCTTCTTCTTCTCTCTGTCTCTGCCTTTCGAGTAGTTGTCTTCTTATTTCTTCAGTATTGTCAAATACAGGTGCAGGAGTTGTTGTAGTAGTTGTAGTTGTAGTTGTAGTTGTAGTAACTTTATCTGGCTCTACTTTCGAAATAGGAGTTGTAGTAGGCTTTCTAGGTTCTACCTGTACTACTAATTCTTCTTTTGAGGTTGAGTTACTTAAATCTTTCTCTTCTTTATCATCTACAGAAGGAGGAGGAGAAGTTATTGCAGGGGTAGGGGGACGAGTAGTCCGAGCTACCCTAAAAAACTCTTCTTGTGTAGTAGGAGCTGCCGGCTGTGTAGTTACAACTTCGGGAGGAGGAGAGGTAACTGTAATCCTAGGAGGAGAAGTAGTAGGATCAAACGCTATTTGTGTAGTAACTTCTTCTGGCGGTATTGTAGTTACAACCTGTACAGGTTCTACAATCTCATCCTCATCATCTGTTGTAGGAGGAGGAGAGGTAATAACCTCCCGAGGAGGTAAAGCTGGAGGCGTGGTACGAGGTATAACAGTAGTTACTACAGCTTGTGAATCTACTTCAGGCTGCGATAAAGCAGATATAATATCAACTAAACCAGAGGGTCTTTCTTCAAAATCCTCTCCTACTATAGCAGCGTTAGCTTGTCTATTAGCTAATTCATTAGCAAGAGAAATAGATTGATTAAGTCTTCTAGCTACTTCGTCAGGTCCTAATTCATCCTCTATAGTACCTCTAACCGTATCATTGAGAAGCCTTATTTCCTCTTTATCTTGATCAGTAGATTCAGTATTGAAATCTACATATAATCTTAAATCATCTAAAAAAGATGATACCTCTGCATCAGAAAGCTCTCCTGAAGCTACTAAATCAAATGCATCAAACTCCGCCATTATACATATTTAATAGCGGTGTGGGGATTTAAAACTCTATTTTGAAGCGTACACCCACATATACGGATTGTTTTTCTTCATTTTACTGTATGAATTTTTACATGATACAAAAACATCAAATACATAATGCTTACCCTTTGATGCTTTCTTCTTAGTAACCCATGCTCCTCTATCTTGAACTAGAAAATAACCATCTCCTACCTTTCCAGCTAGTTCAGGTATATATACTTTTGTACCAAACTTAAATGAAGGATGAGCGGCTACAGTAATTCCTTGCTTTGCTCTGTTAGTTCTAGGGCAAGCTACTCTAGAGCCCCATTTGTCTTGATATGGATGGTAGTATGTTATCCTACAATACATCCGATCGAGATTTGAAAGTTTCTCAACCTCCTCCGCTATCATGCTAGTAAACGCTAAAACTATAGTACCTATTAAAGAGAACATTTTCATTTATCTTCTACAGATTCATAATGGAGACCAGTATTACCATTTTGACCAATAGTGTTGATTCGTTTATCTGATTCCTCTTCATCCCAAAGAGGATCTTCTTCACTCTCATCTTTATTAGATCTAAAAATTAGATCATAGTTTTCTCTATAAGTTTTGTAGTCAATGTGTCTAGGTTTTGAACCCTTTCCACCATGCCATTCACCAGTTGCCATAATTATTATTTATTAATCAAGTTAGTCTTTTTCCATACAGCACTTCTTCCTCTGCCATATTTTTTCAGTTTCCCAGAATCTACTAGCTCTCTTAGAGCTACGTAAGTTTGGCCTTTAGTTAGGCCAAAAGTTTCCATTACTCTTCGCTCAGTAATGTTAGGAGGGTCGAGAGAAAGAATATTCTTTTCAATCTGCTTTTTCCTTCCTGCTTTAGATTTAGCTTTCTCTACTTTTTTCTTACCTGATAGAGTAAATCCTTTATAGCCTAGGGTAGCTTCAATATCTACACACCCTCCAAATCGATTCTTGTAAGTAGAGATAATTCTAGAAGTATCATCATCACTATCTTTATCATGCATAATTTGCACGTTTACATCTACAGAGTGAGGTACTAAAGTAGAACCCTTAAGCTTACCATCTTTAGTAAGATGCATAATAAACAGTAGAGTACATTCACTATCTTTAGCTTTTTTACAGAGAGTAGATACTGCATGCTTTTCTAGCTCTCTACTATTCATTTTAGTTTTAGTAGAAAGAGCTTGAAATGAATCGATAACTAGAACATCTAAATCATCCATAGCTTTAGCTAAAGTATCAATATCAGTCTCATTAGCTACAGCGACATTTTTTACTCCAAGTCTTTGACAAGTATAAGCTAGCTGAAATGCATTTTCCTCTCCTGAGGAATAACCTACATTGTAGTCATTATTTGAAAGCGCTTCTAAGAGCTGAAGGAGCAAAGTAGTTTTTCCGCACCCAGCTTGCGCCGTAATAGTAGCCGAACATCCAGGGAGAATTCCATCTCCAAAGATCATATCGAACTCTTTAATACCCGTCTTCATTCTATTAAAGAACACATCGGGAATAGTAATATCAGATACTTTAGTAAAAGCAGTAGTATCAAATCCAAGTTTCATTCTTATTCTTTCTTTTCTTTCTTCTCTTTAATTATATCAGAGTTCCTTACCAGGCAGGATAGATTGCTTGCGGAGAATTTTCAAAATCTTTACGCTCCTGCTCTTTCATTCTATACCAAGAGACCATCATCTCTTCTTCCTTAATCATATCTTCTTTAAAATCTCTCATCTCTCCCCATGAAAGACCGTGCTGCTTCGCGTACTCTTTATCAGATTTAGTAAGTTCGATTTCCATACTCCTATTATAGGAGAGTTCCTTCGCGCTACAACTCTAATTCTCCGAAATTAACAGGAGCTTTGTAAGCTTTAGAACTACAATTACCAATAATACTCCTATCGATAACCTCTTTAGCCTTATGGGGTTCGCACCATCCGTTGATTTGAACTTCTTTATCATTTAGATCTTTGTAATGTAAGAAAAAGTTTTCTGTAATTTTTAAAAACAGATCATCAAGATCTTCTATGCTATTGTATTCATTTACTCTAGAGTGATAGACTGGTACTCCTACTATTTTATGGTCGTTCTCTCCGCCGTCTACCATATCTAACATGCCTACGATCTTACATTCAACGAGTGATCCCATTTCGATTGCAATATCATTGTAGATAATTATATCTAACGGATCATTATCTTCACCTAAAGTTTTAGGAATAAAGCCATAGTTGGCTGGATAAGCCATAGCTGAAGTTAAACATCTATCTAATTTAAATACCTCATAATCTTTATCATACTCATATTTTGCTCTAGTACCTTTAGGTATTTCTACTATAGCGTTAACTACTATTGGAGAGTTTTTATGAATAGGTATATCATAAAGATTCATGTATAATAATTATTTCTACGAACAAATATTTCTACTAAAGTTCTTCAAAGCAGACCTCGCTCCATTAGGAGTAAAGTACTTCTTATTCTCATTCCAACTTTCTTCAGAGAGTATTTCGATCTCAGCACCAGTTTTATGACTATATACCATTCTACCCTTAGGTTTAGAAACGTCAGGACCAGAATGAGCGCAGATAGAGCAATTTTTAAAGCCAAATTCTACTCGAGCTTTCTCTACTTCCCTTCCACAGTTTACACAATTAAGAATAGTATCGTCAATCATACCACTATTATATAGTAGTTCCTTTTCTTTTCAAGTTAGATATCAGAAGCATCAAAGTTTTCTCTTTCTTCTATCTCATTATATAAAATATAATGACCTTGCTTATTATTGACCCAATAAGCTGAAGCTGTAGCCACATCTGTAAAATGATTTTCCTCTAAATAGTTATCTGAAGCTCTAAATCCAGTTTCATCTAAAGTGTATTCTACTAAATCAACATAATAGCCCCCGAAAGGCTCTCTTCTGTTATCGCAAAAAGTAAGGTTCCAGTCGTATTCTTTCATTAATATATATTATAATAGTCGTTTATATTTTTTTCAATAGCTGTTCTTAAAGTACTACAGTCTCCATCAAAGACTAATACTTCTGTGACTCTACCGTTTAGTGCATATGTAGAGACATTACTAGCACCTCCTATACCATAAGTACCTCCACTAGCTCTAGAAGCTCGTGTTGCAGTACCTTGCTGCGTACCGTCAAGGAAGCATCTCCAATCTCCTTGATTTGTTCCAGCTATAGCGGTAAAGAGATGAGTATCAGTATCGTTTTGATTTACTGTCTGCTCATTCCATGTGCTATTATAACCAAATATAAATTCATTGTTAAAGTTAAAAGGTGCAAACCACCTAGCACTATTATTAGTCCAACCTAAAGATAGCATCATTTCCGCAGGATTTAAATTAGTTCCATCATATTCTCCAACACAAAAAGAGCTACAGTTACCGGTATCAATATCAGGTAATGCACTATTTAGAGGCATTAAATCATTACCGCCATCAAAATCCATAGCTGGCTGGCCCTGTACAGTTTGTAATGTACCGCTTGAATTTATTATCTCTGGCATATTAAACCGTGAAGTTTGAGAGGCGTCATTACCATTACCACTCTGATCATATAAAATTTTAACTCTTACTTTTCCTCCCCCGCCAAATGTTGTTAATGTTCCATCATATAAATCATCAACATACATATCCTGAGTTGCACCGTTACTGTCTTTATATGCTTGGAAAACTGGACCGTTATAATTTCTATTTAAAGATCTAAAGCTATACATCCCATAAGTTTTAAATTCATAATCAGTATTATTCTCATGAATATCCATTAAGAGTTGTCTTGTAGATGATACTATACCTGCTTTCATATTATGCTGTTAAGTCTCCTGCTACTAACCAAGAATCAGAAGCTACTTTAGTTAATGTTGCTGCACTATATTGTACACGAGTTTTAAGTTCTGAATCTGCTGCGTATAATGTTACTCCTGATCCGGCAGCAATAGTTACTTGACCTGATCCTAGTTGCATTACAGTTATATCAGCTCCTATAGGATAAGCAACTGAACTGTTTGGAGGAACAGTTAAAGTTTGTGCACTTCCGTTACTTGACGTAACTAATTTACCATGGTCAGCTAATGCGAAAGTATATGATGTATTAGTATTAGCACATATCTGCTGCTCAGCTCTAACCATACCACAAAAGTCAGTTACACATGCACTTCCATCAAATTTGGCTATGTTATATTTACTTCCAGATGCATTAGCGACGCATATATCAATGTCACTGCTAGCAGCAGAAGTTTCTAATCTTATATTACCTGCTCCTGTTTGACATACATAAAGATCACCATAGTTAAACACGCACGAACAACTACCAAACTTAATACCATAACCAGAATTATCATTTAATTCAATAGTTCCAGCGCATACTTGTAACTTATTATCTGCTGTAGTAGATCCTATAGCAACATTACCTCCATCTTTAATAAAGATGCCATTACCTCCATCATCACTAAGAGTTAAGCCTGCTGCGTCTCTTGCTCGTACCTCATCTGTACAAACATCTTTACCATCGGCAACGCAAATATGGCTATTAGTAATAAGAGTTCCGTTATCAGACATATCAAGGCACATTGCAAATCTAGCAGTACCATTATCATTACCACAAAACTTTATATCTTTATTACTAACTTTACTACATATTAGAAAATCACTACTACTATTTGCTAACCTACCGAATTCAGTACCGTTGTCTTTTAAACAAATATCACCTCCATTAGCATCAAGCACTAGATCTGCACCAACATCGATTGTTAAAGTTCCACTGTCTGATATAGTAGAACCGTTTAAAGTAATATCATCAACTGTTAATGAACCTAAAGTACCTAAAGATGTTATATTGGTTTGTCCTGCTTGTGTTATACAACCATCAAAATTACCTGAAAATACTGTGGATGTTACAGTACCTGTAGAAGGGTTATATGTAAGGTTTCCATCGGCTTCAAGACCTCTGTTAGCTGTTCCACCTGCAGCACCTTCAACGAAAGTAATTTGATTTTCTTCGTTAGTGCTTTCATTATCGGTAACACATACATGTGCGGCGTTTGTAGCGTTAGTTACTGTAACTCCTGCAATGACTGTATTAAGTGCTGTACCACCTACTGTGATTGCATCTGCTTCGAGGGTACCATCGAAGTCTCCATCTACTGCGTCGATGTTACCTTTAAACACTGTTGCTGTTACAGTACCCGTGCTAGGATTATATGTTAAGTTACCATCGGCTTCAAGACCTCTGTTAGCGGTACCGCCTGCAGCACCTTCAACAAAAGTAATTTGGTTTTCTTCATTAGTACTTTCATTATCGGTAATACAAACATGCGCAGCATTTGTAGCGTTAGTTGCGTTTGTTACTGTAACTCCAGCAATGACTGTATTAAGAGCTGTACCTCCTACCGTAATTGCATCAGCTTCTAACGTACCATCAAAGTCTCCATCTACTGCGTCGATGTTACCTTTAAATACGGTTGCTGTTACTGTGCCAGTTGAAGGATTATATGTAAGGTTACCATCAGCTTCAAGGCCTCTATTCGCCGTTCCACCTGTAGCATTCTCTAAGAAAGCAATTTGGTTTTCTTCATTAGTACTTTCATTATCAGTAACACATACATGCGCCGCGTTAGTTGCGTTTGTTGCATTAGTTGCGTTAGTTGCGTTTGTTACTGTAACACCAGCAATAACTGTATTAAGAGCTGTTCCACCAACTGTTATAGCATCTGCTTCGAGGGTACCATCAAAGTCTCCATTAACAGCATCTATGTTACCTTTAAATACCGTTGCTGTTACTGTACCAGTGGATGGATTATAGGTTAAATTACCATCAGCTTCAAGACCTCTATTGGCTGTTCCTCCTGCAGCGCCCTCAACGAAAGTAATTTGATTTTCTTCATCAGTACTTTCATTATCAGTAACACATACATGCGCCGCATTAGTTGCATTAGTCGCGTTAGTCGCGTTTGTTACTGTAACACCAGCTATAACTGTGTTCAACGCTGTTCCTCCAACTGTTATAGCATCAGCTTCAAGAGTACCATCAAAGTCTCCATCTACTGCGTCTATGTTACCTTTAAATACTGTAGCTGATACTGTACCTGTTGACGGGTTATAGTGAAAATCGCCATCCGATTCCAAAGAAACATTACCAGTTGAACCAGCATCAGCAATGAAAGGTATTAAGTCATCTTCATTCGTGCTCTCGTTATCAGCTATATTTAACTTACAAGAGTTTGTAGTATTCTGTGAATTAGTTACTGTAACACCTGCAATGACTGTATTAAGAGCTGTCCCACCTACTGTTATAGCATCTGCTTCAAGAGTACCATTGATATCAGCATCTCCTTCAATATCTAATGAAGTAGCTTCAATCTCTCCAGAGCTCTTAAACGTAACACCATCCCCACCGCCTACTTCAAATACGATTTGGTTATCAGTACCAAATTTAATAAGGTTATCGTTGTCTCTACCAATACTTAAACTGGTATTTTTAATACTTGTAATGCCGGTCTGAGCTGCTGTTACGGCAACATCATTTGTATTAACAGTTATACCAGTACCAGCTCCAACAGCTAAGCTTCCACTAGTTGTAATAGCTCCCCCAGTAAGTCCGTTACCGTCATCAACAGAAGTAACTGTACCTACAGATGTTAATCCATCAAGTAAATTAAGTTCAGTTGCATTCGAAGTAACTGCTGTACCATTAAGAACTAATTTACTATTACCAATACATACTTCATCTGCAAAAGTTGCCTTTTGATTAGCAGCTAAAGTTAAAGCATGAGTATCATTAGTAAATATAACAACTTCGCCATCACTCTGACAAGATCCTATATAAAGACCGTCTCCTCCGCCTCCACTAGTGGGATCTTGCGTTCTTATTTCATAATCAACAGTACCACTGTTATTTAAAAATTGAATATGATGATCGTCATCGTCTGAATTATCTTGTAAAATTAAGACTGGAGAACCATCTACAATGCACAGCTGTTTCATGCATGCGGCGTTATTAAATAAAGCCTTACCTGAATCTGACATGTCAAGTGTAAGAGCTGTTATATCAGATCCACCATCACTACCACAAAATTTTATATCTGCATCGTCCTGTCCAGATTTTATAACAAAATTACTTCCACTATTTTGAAATTGCCCAATTATGGTTCCATTATCTTTAAACCTTATATCTGCGCCATTAGCATCTAGATTAATATCGCTTTCAGCGTCTATAAGAATATCGTCACCACTGCTTATTGTTAAAGCTCCGGAATCTGATATTGTTGATCCATTAAGAGTAATATCGTCAACTGTTAATGAACCTAGAGTACCTACAGATGTTATATTGGTTTGCCCCGCTTGTGTTATGCAACCATCAAAATTACCAGAAAATACTGTAGCTGCTACAGTACCAGTGGATGGATTATAGGTTAAATTACCATCAGCTTCAAGACCTCTGTTAGCGGTACCGCCTGCTGCACCTTCAACAAAAGTAATTTGATTATTTTCATTAGTACTTTCATTATCAGTAATACATACATGTTGGGCGTTTGTAGCGTTAGTAGCGTTAGTAGCGTTAGTTACTGTAACTCCTGCAATGACTGTATTAAGAGCTGTGCCTCCGACTGTTATAGCATCTGCTTCTAAAGTACCATCAAAGTCTCCATCAACGGCATCAATGTTACCTTTGAAAATAGTAGATGTTACTGTACCAGTTGACGGGTTATAAGTAAGGTTACCATCAGCTTCAAGACCTCTGTTAGCTGTTCCACCTGTAGCATTCTCTAAGAAAGCAATTTGGTTTTCTTCATTAGTACTTTCATTATCAGTAATGCATACATGAGCTGCATTAGTTGCGTTAGTAACTGTAACTCCAGCAATGACTGTATTAAGAGCTGTACCTCCGACTGTAATTGCATCTGCTTCAAGAGTGCCATTTACATCAACATCACCTTCAATATCTAATGAAGTAGCTTCAATCTCCCCTGAGCTTTTAAACGTAACCCCATCACCACCGCCTACTTCAAATATAATTTGGTTATCAGTACTAAATTTAATTAAATTATCGTTGTCTCTTCCTACAGCTAAACTCGTATTCTTTACACTAGTTATACCTGTTTGAGCTGCTGTTACCGCTACATCATTACTGTTTACTGTTATACCGGTTCCTGCTCCCACTGCCAGGTTTCCTGATGAAGTAACAGTTCCTGTTAAACCATCCCCTCCCCCTACACTTGTTACTGTACCATCTCTAGAAGAGTTTATTTGCGCACCGGTTCTTGTTATTGTTGTACCATTAAGAGATAACGCATCTGTTTCTAAAGTACCATCAATATCAACGTTGCCAGATATATCTAGTGAAGTAGCTGCTATTTCATCCGCAGCGCTCAACTTACCAGCAATTGATAATTGATTAGATATAACCTTATCAGTGCCAATCGCAACGCTTCCTCCAGATACAACTAAAGCATTTGTATTGAATGAACCTACTTTTACAACATCATCTATACATGAATTAACATTGATTATAGGTAATCCAGAAGCATCATTTACTGAAAAAATATCACCAGTTAAAGAATCTGTAATGCTTAATAACTGGCCTCCATCACCTGCAACTGAAAATCTGGTTCCTCCTGTTAAGCCTCCGAAATGACTTTCAACCTGTAATCCTGAATCATCAACTTGAAACAACTTAACTCCATTACTTGATAGATCAGGAACTGTAGAACTTCCACATGTTTCGTTGTTAAATTGGATTGCTCCAGATACTGGTTGAATTAATACGTTAGCCATATCTTTATATATTTATATCTAATTGTCAAGATCATGTAAGGATCCAAACTTCTCTCTAGTTGCTAGATAGTTATGCATGATCTCTTCTGCTGTTAAGGTTCTATTATAATACATGAAAAGATTAGATTTCATTGTAGCTGCTCCATAACCCCCACTCCAACTTCCCCATGTAAATTTATTATTACCAGTAGGAGCTACAAATGATGCGCCTGCGGTGTTAGTACCATTTAACACCCCATTAAAGTAACGCTTAGTTTCATATGTTCCTCCATCTATATTTTTATCTGTTGCGGCAAAACATATCCATTGTTCAGTACCGCTAAATTGTGTAGTAGTGCCTGAATAACTACCTGTAGTACTAGTATTAGGATATCTAAGTATACCTCTGCTTGAACTAGTACCACTCCAAGTTAAAACAAATGAAGTTTTAGATTGGAATCCTCCCCCGTAAATATTTTGAGCTCTTTGTGTACTATTTCCAAACGGATATTTATACCAACAAATAAATGTAAAATTATTATCATCATCTGTTCTATCGTAGTTAGCATCTGATATCCATCCAGGATTTTCACCTGTATCGCTTACCCCATCTTGGTCATATATCCATAAACCAGTTTGTTCGTGTTTTATAAATTGCATTTCTGGTACAGCTCCGGAGTCATAAACTCCAAGCTGAATATCTGAATAGGACCCTCCCGCTAAATTTTTTAATTTAGTACTTGAAGTTAAATCAGCACTAGCGTCAACACACTTAGGATTATTTACATCAATGTATAATACTAAGTCATCTGTAATTACTGAAGTGTTGTTATGCGATACACTCATGAAACTGATGGGCTATTCTTAAATCGTTCTTTAAACGCGTTATAGTTTAAAGAAACTTCTTCTTGTGTTATTACTCTATTATAGATATGGATAGGTCCCATATAACCTGTCCACTGAGTTGAAGTAGTATAACGAGTACCTATTCTAAAATTTACCCCTAAATTTTCAGTATAACTATTACTTAGAAGAGGCGTTCTTTTAGTACCATCTATAAAAACTTGACTGCCTCCTGAGTCGCTTGTAACTACCATATGTTGCCATCTATTTATAAAATCGCTATTATCTGCATCATAATCTACATCAAAGTTATATGTAAGCTTATCATTAAAGTTGATATTATCATTAGTGTAATTACTTAAAAACCATGTACCATTATCATTTCTAGCATCTGTAAAATATTGTACTGCGTCACTATTTTTATAATACCACATTGAAATACTATGACTAGTGTGAAGGCCTAAACTACCCTCCACATTCATTCCTCTTCCTCCATTAAAGTCAAAAATGCCTCCATATAATGCATTAAAGGCTGGAAAGTTAGCTGTGTTAGGTGTATGTGTTCCGGTAGTTGGAGTCCCACTTGCTCCAGTTAACTCATAGCCTTGAACTAAATCTGTAGCTGTAGTTTGACCATCTTTCATACATTTTGGATTACCAGCATCTATACAAAAGATAAGGCCATCAGTAGCTGCTCTTGGTTGTTGATTATAACTCATTCCACAAATCTTCCTTTCATGGCATCGTAGCTTTGTTGTATTTGTTCTGCACTATGTTCGACGTTATAAGCTAAGAATTGAGCGGTATCCATTTCAGCTGTATACCAAGAGGGGCCATCGTAATCAAACCCTCCTGTAGCTAAATAACTACTATTCCACGAGTCTGAACTTGCAGAGGATATATCGGTTGAGTTAATTAATTGTCCGTTATAGTATATTTTTTCCTTATCACTTCTATTAAAAGTTACAGTAAATAAGCCCCATTTATTAAGCGGGTTAGTACCGGTAGCAGTTAGGTAAAAATCCTTTCCACTTCCAAAATATGTATTTAAACCTATAGTGCCGCTACTATAAATATATAACCATATCCGACCTGAGCCTGTGCCTTGATAAGCCATCATATGAGCAGATCCGTTAGGAGGTGTATATGGTTTGCACCAAAGATATATCGAACCATTTTCAGTATTACTAAGTTTAGCACCTGTCGTTATTTTATCATTAGTACCATCTAATTCAAAATATCCATCTAAATTAAAGGTTGGGCCATTTGTCAATGTACCGTTATTACCATTACCACTACGATCAGTCCACGTTGTACCACTACCCGCATACGACTTTATATCCGCTGCATTTAAGCAGAGAATTAAATCATCTGTTATTATATGTGGTTTAATTTGCGTCGCCATCTGTTTCTACTTCGAGTTTATCTATATCCTTACGTTCTCCATATACTATATAGTTATAACATCCAGTAACGCCACCCACACAAACATAGTCATTATCTTGTGATATAACATATAAGTCTTGCTGTTTTTCTAAAGGAGTGAGCATTGTAGTTACAGAATCTTTTCTTACTAAACCATCCCAATAATCAGGTAGATCGATACAATCTTTATCTGAAGTACCTCTATAATGAACACTCCATTCAGGAGCCTCAACTGCTCCATGCTTAAGTTTCTTACCTGGCTTAGTTGGGTGATCAATAACGAACGCTTTAGAGCATGCTTGTAAATGACCACATACGGTCATACAACCAGTATTAGTAAAGTTTCTAAAGCCTGTTATATCTTTATTTGAATCAACTATAACTGCTTTAGAAGCTGAAACTGTTCCTGCTGTTATACCATCTAGTAAGTTCAATTCTGCTGCAGTTGAAGTAACTGTAGTACCTCCTATCGATAAAGCATCTGTTTCTAATGTACCATCGAAGTCTCCATCTACCGCATCAATGTTACCTTTAAATATGGTTGCTGTTACCGTGCCTGTAGATGGATTATAGGTTAAATTACCATCAGCTTCAAGACCTCTATTGGCAGTACCACCGGCCGCGTTCTCTACAAAAGCTATTTGATTTTCTTCATTTGTACTCTCGTTATCAGTAATGCATACATGAGCTGCATTAGTAGCGTTAGTAACTGTTACTCCTGCAATGACAGTATTCAATGCTGTCCCTCCGACTGTTATAGCATCTGCTTCTAACGTACCATCTATGTCAACATCATTACTGATATCAACACACTCGCCTTTAAATATTGTAGCAGTTACCGTGCCTGTGGATGGGTTATAACTAAAGTCTCCATCTGATTCCAAAGCAACATTACCAGTTGAACCAGCATCAGCAATAAAGGGTATTAAATCTTCTTCATTTGTACTTTCATTGTCAGCTATATTCAACTTACATGAGTTTGTAGCATTTTGTGCGTTTGTTACAGTAACTCCTGCAATGACAGTATTCAATGCTGTCCCTCCGACTGTTATAGCATCAGCTTCAAGAGTACCATCAAAGTCTCCATTAACTGCGTCTATGTTACCTTTAAATACTGTAGCTGTTACTGTACCAGTTGATGGATTATACGTAAAGTCTCCATCA
>Ga0209232_1000624_pt1 | contig 21156 bp, 23 predicted proteins | sample ETNvirenome_2_60_FD_184066 | JGI IMG/M metagenome (GOLD analysis project Ga0209232, IMG submission 184066) | Marine viral communities from the Pacific Ocean - ETNP_2_60 (SPAdes) (version 2) | ecosystem: Environmental > Aquatic > Marine > Oceanic | place: Pacific Ocean | collected 2013-06-22
AAAAAATCCTTTTACAATGACATCTGCATCTACTCAAGTGTCTGTAAGTTTTCCGTTTAGTGCTTATCAAACTGGAGACTATGTGAGATTTTATGATGTTAAAAGACCAGTAGGCGGAGTTTCAATTTCTACTTTACAATTACAAACTACATTAAACGGAAATATTACTGCAACCGATACATCTATTACTTTAACAGACTCTTCTGCTTTTCCAAGTCAAGGATATATTGCAATTGAAAAAATAAATAACGTGTCTGGACTTTATGAAACAGAGACTATTTATTATAACGGAAATTCAGGAAACGTTTTATCAAATTGTGTTCGAGGAACAGCTGCTCCTTTCAGAGGACAGACTCCCAAAAACACACCCGCAGGCGCACACTCAACTGGAGCTCAAGTTTACGGTGCTTACGCAGTAACGATGGTTCCAACAGTAGTAAAGCAAGCGGGTCAACCTTCAACTGTTACTCAATATAACAGTTTTACTTTTAACTTAATCAGTGCTGCAAGTAGCACAGAAACAGGAGGCGGGTTCCAATGTTTAGCTGGACCTGTAAATGATAGAGCATGACATACGCAGAATTAAAACAAAAAATTAAAGATTACACAGAAGTAAACGCAAATGTTTTTACAGACACCATTTTAGATGGATTTATTAACGATGCTGAATTAAGAATTTTAAGAGAAGTAGATTCAGACAATAATAGAAAATATGCATCAGCTAATTTAGTTCTTAATACAAGATTTATAGACACTCCTGATGATTTATTAATTGTTAGATCTGCTCAAATAGTAGATTCTGATGGGACAGCTTCAGCTGATAACCGAGATTTTCTGCAGTATAGAGATACTAACTTTATGTCAGAGTATAATCCAAAAGGGGAAACTGGAGTCCCTAAATACTACAGTTATTGGGATGAGAACACTTTAGTTTTTGCCCCGACTCCTGATGCGACCTACACTATTCAAATAAATTATATCTTGAAAACTCTTGGATTATCGTCTACAAATACAACTACATACTTAAGTCAAAAATTTCCCAATGGTTTATTGTATGCTTGCCTAGTAGAGGCTTATGGTTTCTTAAAAGGGCCCATTGACATGCTTCAATTATATGATAAAAAATATCAAGAGGCTGTTAAAGGATTCTCGATTGAACAAATGGGAAGACGAAGACGGGATGAATACCAAAGCGGTGTTCCTCGAATAGGAAAACAATAGGAGATAAATTATGGCAATAACACAAGCAATTTGTAATTCATTTAAAAAACAGCTTTTAGAAGCTGACATGAATTTCAAACAAACTGGTGGTGATGTTTTTAAATTGGCTCTTTACATTTCTACAGCAACTCTAAATTCAGCTACAACTGCTTTTACAGCGACAGGTCAAGTTGGAAACAGTGGTCAATACACTTCAGGTGGCGGAAAATTAGTTAACGGAACTACTTCAATGACAGCAGGTGTGGCAAGAGTAGACTTCGCAGACAGATCTTTCACTGGAGTTACGCTAACTGCTAGAGGAGCAATGATCTACAATACATCTTCTGACACGACTAATGCAGCAGTTTGTATTTTAGATTTCGGAAGTGATAAAACAGCTACATCAGGAACTTTCACAATTCAGTTTCCAGCGCCAACATCAACTGCAGCGATATTAAGAATATCGGGCTAATAGGAGGTAGACTCCTATGAGTACAGGTGCATGGGGCCAGGTAACCTGGGGTTACGCTAAATGGGGCGAATTAGGAGATGTAACACTTTCTCTTAACAATACCAATTTATCAGCTACAACTACTTTAGGTACTGGAACTCAAGAAGGTGAAATAAATGCAGGATGGTCCAGACAAGGATGGGGCGTCAATGGATGGGGTATTCAAGGTACCGTAATTCCAAATAGCGAACTACTTTCTACTAATTTAAATTCTGTAACAATCGATGCCGAAATAAATACTGGATGGGGATCTGATACTTGGGGAACCGAGTTATGGGGATCTTCAGGATTAACAGTTCCTGTTACAAATACTAATTTATCAATCACAGCTTTTGAAGGATCAAGTGGTATAGAATTTGATGGAAATTCTAATCTACTTCTTACTGGATTACCTTTAACCGCTACTCTTGGTGAGGAAGAAGCATTTGCTTCTTTCAAAGCAGAGCCTACTGGTATGGCTATGACAATGCAATTGTCATACGATCCTGAAACAGTATCTCCTGCTTCTTTACCTATGACCATGACTCAAGGTACAGCTATCCTTGATGCTAACACAATAGTACAAGTAACCAGCACGTCTGTTGGTTATTGGGGATATAAATCTGCTTGGGGTAATTTTGCTTGGGGTAATGGTGTAACTGAAACTTTAGCAATGTCTATGCTCGAAAACTTCTCGGGAGTAGATCCAGAGCCGGATGTTTCTTTAACAGGAAATGCGGTTGCCGCAGCTTTATCTTCTATAGCTAATTTCACTATTATTGGAGACGCAAATGTTCCAATAACAAATGTAGCCAATAATTTATCAATGGCTATGACTACTGGAAATGCTGAACTAGAAGCATTAACTCCAGTTGACGTCACAGGATTTACATTAACGGCTGCTTTAAATAATGTTGCAGAAGTAACTGGAGATGCAAATATATCTACAACAGGATTTGGATTGACAAATAGCCTAGGAACGGCTACAAATGTATTGATTTGGAACGAAGTTAATACTGGCACAGCACCAGTCGATCCTCCAGGTTGGCAAGAAGTCAATACCAACGCTGCATAATTATAGTTTGACACTATAGCAAAATTTTAATAAAATTAAGTAACTCGGAGAATAAAAATATGGCGAATTCAACATCAGCAAGTTTAAAACTTACAGTACAGGCTACTGGAGAAAATTCAGGAACTTGGGGACAAATTACAAACACAAACTTATTAATTCTAGAACAAGCTATCGGTGGATATGATGCAGTTGCCATTACTACTGGAGCGACTTTAACTTTTACAAATGGTGCTTTATCAAATGGTAAAAACCAAGTATTAAAATTAACAGGCACAATCGGAGGTGCGGTTAATGTAGTAATTCCTGATGGTATTGAAAAAACTTTTGTAGTTGACAATGCAACTTCTGGAGCTCACACGGTAACTTTTAAAACTTCTTCTGGAACAGGTGTAACTTGGGCAGCAGCTGACAAAGGTACTAAAATGATTTACTCTGATGGTACGAATGTTGTTGATACAGCTTTCACTGATTTATCATCTGATTACTCTCCACAACTTTCAGCAGACCTAGATACAAACAGTCAAAATATTATTATTGACACGGCTCATCATATTCTTGATGAAAACTCTAACGAACAAATTACATTTACAACAGCAGGTTCTGCGGTTAACAATTTTGGCATCACTAACGCCGCTACAGGTAATGCACCTGACATAGCTGCAATTGGTGGTGATACTAATATAGATTTAAACATAACACCAAAGGGTGTTGGTAGAGCGACTTTTAATGGTCAAGGTAAAATTCAAAGTGTTGCAGAAAAATGCACAATTGAAGCTACTGCAGCTACTGGAACTCTTAACTATGATGTACTTACTCAAGCAGTATGGAATTTAACATCTAACGCAGCAGGCAACTGGACTCTAAATATTAGAGGTGACACATCAAATTCATTAGACTCAATTATGGATACAGGTGAGTCAATAACTGTTGCTATGTTAGTTCCTCAAGGAGGATCAGCTTATTACAACTCTGCAGTAACTGTCGACGGTGCTTCAATTACTCCAGAATGGCAAGGCGGTTCAGCACCAACAGGTGGAAACGCAAGTTCAATTGATGTTTATGTTTACACAATTATTAAAACTGGATCAGCTACGTTTACAGCGTTGGCTTCTCAATCACAGTTTGCGTAATAAATTAGGAGGAGAAAGATTATGCCACTATTAGGTTCAAAAGGTGCAGGAGCAGCTTCAGCTTTTGGTTTTACTGCAGGCGGACTTACAGCAATTGACGTTGATTATATGGTTCTTGCTGGTGGGGCGTCGGGTGGTGCTCACATTGGCGGAGGAGGCGGAGCCGGCGGGTTGATTACAAGTTACCCAAGTGTCTCTCCACAAATTACAATGGAACCAGGTGAATCTTTTACAGTTACTGTTGGAGGCGGAGGATCTTCCGTCGGAGGTAACTCTTCAGGAAACGCAGGAAGTGGATCTTCATTAGCAAGTCCATCTATTTCTACAATCTCTACTACAGGTGGAGGCGGTGGAGGCCGATGGGATGGAATTCCAGGAAACCCGGGAGGATCGGGTGGAGGCGGCGGAGGCCGTTCGGGAGGAAACTTTGGATCAGGTATTCCAGGACAAGGAAATCCTGGTGGCGGATCTAACTGGTTTGGAACTGGCGGTGGAGGCGGAAAAGGTGCCTCTGGTTCAAACGCGCCTAGTAACACAACAGGTGGCCCTGGAGGTGATGGATTAACAACAGATATTAGTGGAACTTCGTTAGCTTATGGAGCTGGCGGAGGAGGATCAGGAAACAATGCGCCAGGAGGAATTGGCGGATCTAGCGGAGTAGGAGGCCCAGGAGGCCCTCAATCTGGTGGAACAGCAGCACAAGCAGATCGTGGATCGGGCGGCGGAGGCGGAGCAATTCCGGGCGGCCCAGGAGCAGCAGGATCAGGTGGTGTTGTTATTTTAAGAGGTCCAGCTAAATCAGAATTTACAGTTGCTCCAGGTAGTAACACAGTTACAACTGCACCTGGCGGCGAAAAAATAGCAACGTTTACAGTTTCAGGAACAGTACAACATGGGTAATATATAATGGCACATTTTGCAGAACTAAATGAAAATAATTATGTTTTAAGAATCGTTCGTGTAGGTGATGATATTGAAACATCAAATGGTCCACTAGGCGACAACGATATGCATGTCGATGGTGAAACATGGTGTGCAAATTTTTTTGGTGGAACTTGGAAACAAGCTTCTTTTACAGGTAAATTTAGAAATATGTATCCTGGTGTAGAAAGTTTTTATGACGCAAGTGCAGATGAATTTTATCCACCTAAACCATATGCTAGTTGGAACCTATCAATAAATAAACAATATTGGGAAGCTCCAATAGGAGAACCACCTCCACCAGAAACTCCTGAAGACTTTAATCCTATTTATTCATGGGATGAAAATCTTGGAACTTGGGTTGGTACTATAGATGATGGACAAACTCGTCATCAATGGGACGCTACTAATTCTACTTGGGTTCCTTTATCCTAGTTTTTAGACTCTTGACATTAATATAGTGTAAGTATATATCTCTTTCTATGAAAGAGAGTGTTCATGAAACTACAAAATAATTATTGGTACTTCCCTGGTGTATTAAGTAATAAACTTTGCGATAGTATTATTAAAAAAGGTCTTAAGCATAATAAAAAATTAGCTGTGACTGAAAATCTTATAGAGAAAAAACTTTCAAAAAAACAAATTGCTATTTTAAAAAAGAAAAGAGACTCTCATGTTGTTTGGTTAAATGACGAAGAATTATATTCTATTATTACTCCTTATATATTTGAAGCAAATAGAAATGCAGGATGGAATTTTGAAGTAGATTGGTTTGAGTCTATTCAGTTTACTATATATAATAAAAAACAATTTTATGATTGGCATAAAGATTCTATTTCAGCACCTTATAAAACTGAAGATCCTAATTTTAATGGTAAGATAAGAAAGTTATCTGCATGTATTTCTTTATCTAATCCATTAGATTATGTTGGAGGAGATTTTAAATTTAGTGTAAGAGATGAATCTAAAAAAGAAGTAATAATGACTTGCAAAGAACTTAAAACAAGAGGTACTATAATAGTTTTTCCATCTCATTTGTGGCATACAGTAGCCCCGGTTACAAAAGGGACAAGACACAGTTTAGTTATGTGGGGATTAGGTCAACCTTTTAGGTAGGATTATGAAAGAGATTGTTGTAGTTGGAGGTGGTACTGCTGGATGGTTAACAGCCTTATATGCCAAACATATATTTCCAAAGAAAAATATTACTTTAGTTGAAAGTAATTCTATAGGTATTTTGGGAGCAGGAGAAGGAACAACTCCCGCATTTGTAGGTTTTCTTAATGGAATTGGAATTGATGTTTATGATTTAATATCTAAAACAAACGGATCTATAAAACAAGGTATTAGTTTTGAAGACTGGAATGGAGATAAGAAAAAATATTTCCACGAATTTTATACTACAAACAATTTAAATCATTTTTCATTTAGACCTTTTTTTACAAGTGTCTGTTATCATTATTATATAAAGAATTTAATAACTCAAAAACAAAATTTAGATAATTTTCTTTACCCATCTAGAATTAGTTACAAAAACAAAGTGGACCCAAGAAACGTATTGTTTGCTCTTCACTTTGATGCAAATGTATTGGCTGACTATTTAAAAAACATTGGGCTAGAACGAGGTATTAAAAGAGTAGAAGGAATTGTTGAAGATGTAGAATTAAATTCTAAAGGAGATGTAAAAACAATTATAACTAAAAATAAAAAAATAAAATCTGATTTTGTATTTGATTGTACTGGATTCAAAAGACTTATTATAGGAAAGATATATAAAACTAAATGGGTAAGCTATGAGAAATGGCTGCCTATGAATAGTGCAATTGCTTTTCCAATGAAGCCAGATAAAACAAAAACAATACCTTATACCCAAGCTATTTGTATGAAGAATGGCTGGATTTGGAAAATTCCTTTACAGCACAGATATGGGGCTGGCTATATTTATGATAAAAATTATACAGATGAAACTAAAGCGCTTAAAGAAGCGGAAACTAAATTAGGTAAAAAATTAGAAGTAGTTAATAGATTTAGTTTTAGTGCAGGTAGATTCGAAAAGATCTGGGTCAATAATTGTATTGCTATTGGATTGTCTTCTGGATTTACAGAACCTTTAGAAGCAACTTCTATTTGGTTAAGTGTTACTCATCTAGAAATGTTAAGACATTATCAAGGCGGCATGAATAATAATGATCAAAACTTAAAAGATAATTATAATAAGTTTGCTGCTGAAAATAATGATATAGTTAAAGATTTTATATTTTTACATTACTTATCAAAAAGAAAAGACAGTAAGTTTTGGAAAGATTTTCAAAAGAAAAGATTTCCTTTGTACAAAGAAATACCTTTTTTAAATAACTTCATTAATAATAAACATAGTATCTATGACCATAATCTTATGAATGGTCCTCTTGGTTTTGGAATAGAGAGTTTCTTTCAAGTGGGCCATGGATTAGGTTTGTTAAAATTTCCAAAAGAAGAATGGTATAAAACACAACAACCAACTACTAAACAATATATTGAAAGAATGCAGGAAGCTGAAAAAAGAAGTGCGATGAGTCATAAAGAATTATTGGAGAGGTTAAAACGTGGAGTACGCTTTTAGTAAAACTGGATTTAAAATAGTTAGAAAAGCTGTCTCAAAAGAAATATGTGATTTTTGTTATGAATATCTTTTATTAAAAAAAGAGGTAGCTAGACAATTATTCTTGCATCAAATTGCAGATCCTCATCAAGATATATGGGGAACTTATGATGACGGTGATGTACCACATACTTATTCTCATTACGCAGACATAGCAATGGAAATACTTTTAAAAAGATTAAAACCTGTTGTTGAGGAAGCGACTAAATTAAAACTTGTAGAAAACTATTCTTACTTGAGAGTATACAAATATGGTGATGTATTAAAACGACACCAAGATCGAGACTCATGTGAAATATCAACAACCCTAAATATAGGTACGGACAAAGTATGGCCTATCTATATGAAAAATCATAAAGGAGAATATAAGGTATTGTTATCACCTGGAGATATGTTAATCTACGAAGGAATTATTTTAGAGCATTGGAGAAAGAAATTCACAGGTAAAAATTGTGCACAAGCTTTTTTCCATTACAATAATATAAGAAAGTCTGGATATAGAAATAAATATGATGGAAGAGAATCTTTAGGATTACCTAGTTATGCCAAAAAGAAATAAAACACATTTAATAATAAATAATTTTTTTACTGAACCAGATAAAATTGTTGCGTTTGCATTAAAGCAAAAGTTTTACAATAAAGAAACTCATCCCGATAAAAAAGCTATGTTAGCTTTTCCTGGACAGAGAACAGATTTTTTACACACTCACAAAGATAAAAAAATGTATAATAAAATATCTTCTATGCTTTCTAAAGCTGCACAATTGTTTTTAGAAAAAGATGACTTTAAAGCAAAACTACGTATTGCGTTTTCTTATACTGATAAGAATGTGTACATGCCCCAGTTTCATACCGATAATGACGAGCTCAAAGGCAACGCTTATGAGCATGCTTTTGCAGGAGTTGTATATTTAAATCCAAATGCTCCTCCGAGTTCTGGAACAATAGTTATTGTAAATGATAAAGGTTTTAAGTGCAGCAACGAATACAACAAATTATTTATGTACGACTCTAATTTAAAACATTCTGGAGCAGGTACTTTTGGAAAAAATAAAAAAGATTCTAGATTAGTATTAACTTTTTATTTTGGTGTCTTTAAGTGATAAAAATAATAGATACTGGATTACCTCAAGAATTTAACGACAAAATTATAAAAGAATTAGCCGGCAGTCATTTATGGAGAATTGCTACCGATGATGAAAAAGGTTTCATAGACATAACTCAAAAAGGTAAGAAAGATACTGGATTTAGTTTTACTACTTTAAAAGAAAATGAAATTAACCAAGCAGGAAGTTTTTGGAACTCTCTTGCAGAAATTATATTTTATGTTGTTTGTTCAAAAGCTAAAATAAAAGACGCAAAAATGTGTAGAGTAATGTATAATTTTTATACTCCATCAGCTGAATGTAATTTACATACAGATGCAGAAGACGATAATTACTTTAGTATTTTATATAATTTTCACGATAATGATGGTGGAACGTATATAAAAGATAAAGTTTATCCAAGTAAAGCTTCTCAAGCATTGGTATTCAAAAGCAACTTCATACATAAAGGCATGGCGCCTAAAAAATATTTGGGTAGATTAAATCTAAATATGATATGCAGATATGCTTAAATATCCATCTGGTTATATTTTTCTTTAAAACCTAATTTTCCTTTTATAAAATAACTTGCTCCTAACATAATCCTTGTTTCGGGACCTTTATGTTCTCCAGATTCATGACTTATATTAGCAGGAAATATAATTAAATCTCCTGTAGTGACAGGTATTTTCCAAGTTAAAGAATTAAAATAATTATAGTTTTTAATTTTATAATCAAAATTAAAACCTGATTGAACAATTGATTCAGGTAATGAAAAAGATAAAGAACCATTATGCGCTTGAGCATAGTAAGTAGAACTAAATATAGATCCTGGATGATTGTGGTAAGGATGTAAACCTCCTTTTTCTTGTAGAGTACACCAACTGTTTGACATATAAAAGTCGTCTTCAATTTCTAGAACTTGATCTACATACTCACAAAACTCACTCCAAACTATATCTTTTATTCTATTTAGTTTTTTGTGATTAAGAATTGAATCTTCTACACTCAACATAGTTTCTGATTCATTGTGTTTAACATATGGTATCTTTTTAATATGGTTGAGCTCTTTCTTATTTAAAAATTCTCCAGTAGATACTTTAAGTATAGGTTGACCACCAAAAGAAATTAATGTTTTTTTATACATAAGAAAACCAACCTGTGATAATATATTTTGTTTGATCGCTTATTATTCCTCGATGAGTATGGGTAAAGTCAGGAGGCCAAATTAAAGTCAAACCTTCTTCAGCTTCAGTCTTTACCTTTTGATATAAAAATTCTGTGCCTCCTTTTTTAACCGTATTTAAATAAGTCATAAATACTAACACTCTATGCATTGAATCTTTATTAGTTCTTTCACAATGAAACTTTTTAAAACCTTGACCTTTTTTATATTTCTGAATGTTCATTACATTAGAAATACCAAACCTGTCATACAAGGTATCTGGTTCAGGATATTTTTTTAAATATTTGTTTAATATTTTTATAAGAGCTTTATTATAAGGTTGTATAAATTCTTCTTGCACATGTACACCGATATCCATACTCTCTTTAACTTTTGAGTCTATTTCTTTTGTGCCTTTTCTACCCACTGTTCCTGGGCCGTGTCTATGGGGATGACTTTCAAAAAAATGTATTAAATCTTTACAAATTTTTTTATCGATATATCCCCCACCAATAAAACTATCTTTCTTAATAGCACTTATTTTCATAATTTTTCGCTCTTTCATTCGCTTTATATTTACTATATAACACTGTTATGGCATTAAAAAAAGTAGATTTTGCAGCTGGTTTTAACAAACAAAGCGTACCTTCCGCTCTTCCTGGACAATGGGTAGATGGAGATTTTGTACGTTTTAGGTACACAGCCCCTGAAAAAATAGGAGGTTGGGAGCAATTAACTGTTTCTAATGAAACGCTACCAGGAGTAGCAAGATCTCAATTAGCTTTTACCAGTTTAAAAGGTGAAAAATATGTAGCTATTGGAACGTCTCAAGGTTTATTCTTGTACTATGGAGAAGCTTTTTATGACATCACTCCGTTAGATACGGCAATTACCGGAGCTACTTTTGATACTAATTTAAACTCTACTTCTGTTACCGTTAATAAAACTGGTCACAATTTAACTTTAGGTAGATATATAACTTTTACAAGCGTAACCCCTCCCCCAACTTCAGGCTATGTAGCAGATGATTTTGAAATAGGAGCTTTTGAAATTGTTCAAGTAAATGATGCTAATAGTTTTAACATTGTTATGAGAACTAATGCGGCCGCAGATACTACAGGAGCAGGAGCAGCAACAATTAATCCTTACGAAGAAATCGGACCAACTTTTCAAACTAAAGGTTATGGATGGGGAACTTATCTTTGGGGAAACTCTACTTGGGGAACTGAAAGAGATACGAGTAACGTAACTTTGGCTCCTGGAAATTGGAGTCTTGATAACTTCGGAGAAGTTTTAGTTGCAACTATATTTAATGGTAAAACATTTACTTGGGATGCAGGAGCAGCAAACCAAAGAACCATTAGAGCTTCCACAACTACAACTAATTTTAATACCACAAGCAACCCGACTGCATCTAGATTTACATTGGTTTCAGACAGAGACAGACATTTATTTCATTTTGGAACTGAAACTACTATTGGTACACCTAACACTCAAGATCCTATGTTTGTAAGATTTTCTAATCAAGAAGATTTAAATACTTATTTACCTACGGCTACAAATACCGCCGGCACATTTAGACTAGACACAGGAAATAAAATCACAGCAGTCTTACAAGGAAAAGACTATGTATTTGTTTTAACTGATTTAGCAGCTTATGTTGTTCAGTTTGTAGGTCCACCATTTACTTTTTCAGTAAGACAGGTGGGTACTAACTGTGGATGTATTGCACAACACGCAGCCAGTTATGTTAACGGAGCTATTTATTGGATGTCAAATGAAGGTGGATTTTTCATGTACGATGGAACAGTAAAAGCTTTGCCTTGTTTAGTAGAAGATTTTGTATTCACTACTCAAAATGGAAATTTAGGTCTTAACTACAGTGCTGCAGAAACTGTTTATTCTCAACCAAATAGTTTGTACACAGAAGTAAATTGGTTTTATCCTAAATCGGGATCTTTACAAATCGACAGATGTGTAACTTATAATTACCAAGAAAATGTTTGGACTACTTCATCATTAGCTCGTTCAACTTACGAAGATCAAGGTGTGTTTGATAAACCTTATGCAACAGAATATAATGCAACAAACACTCCAGTATATTCAGGTATTAGTGGACTCACTAATAAATGGGGTGCCAGTATTTACTACGCGCATGAAGTAGGAAATGATCAGGTTAATAGTTCAGGCACAACGGCTATTCCAGCATTTATTAGATCAGGAGATTTCGATATTGATGACGGTGAAATATTTATGTCAATGAGAAGATTTATGCCTGACTATAAATTTTTAGTAGGGAACTCTAAAGTAACATTGTTTATATCTGATTATCCATCCGATACTCAATCAGGTTCACCTTTAGGTCCCTTTACAATAACCAAAACTACTGATAAAGTAGATACAAGAGCACGAGGAAGATTACTATCATTAAAAATAGAAAATGATGCTGCAGGTGAAACTTGGCGTTATGGTAGTTTTAGAATGGATGCTCAACCAGACGGAAGGAGATAAAATGACAAAAAAGAATTGGATTCAAAAAGCTATTAAAAAACCTGGATCATTAAGAAAATCTTTAGGTGTTAAAAAAGGAGAAAAGATTCCAGCAAAAAAATTAAGCGCTGCTGCTAAAAAAGGCGGTAAGTTAGGTAAACGTGCTAGACTTGCTCAAACTCTTAAAAAAATAAGAAGGGCGTAATGGCCAAACTGACTAACTATATACCCGAACCGAAACAAGAATATGATGTAGAAAACCAACGTCAAATTATTGAGTCGATGACAACCATGAAGCAACAACTTAATTTTTCTTTTCAAGAAGATTTAAAAAACGAACAAGATACTTTTAATTATTTTTTATCATGACAATACAATATAAAAGTGAAGTATTTGACTTAACAACTACTAACTTAACTACGGTGTTAACTGTAAGTATTTCAGCTATTGCAATAGTTAAAACAGTTCAAGCTTGTCACATGGATGCATCAAACGTAGATACTGATTTATATATTAAAAAATTAGGAAGCACTGATACAGAAGTAAGCCATGTTCAATTAAATAATAGTGCGGTAAATATGTTAACTAATACCTTGAATTTAGAAGCAGGAGATGTTATAAAAATGCAAGCAGACACTGCAAATGAAGTAACTGGGTTTGTTAGTTATGCTTTAATAAACAGAGAGAATGAAAACGGATAACATAATAAAAATTAATTGTACGACTATAACAACTTATAGAAATACAAAAACAGGTGAAACTTCTTCTGAAAAAGTAGAAGGACCTGACATTGTTCAAGATGTTACAGTTCAGGTATCCCCGAAAGGTTTAGATTTAATGCAGAAAGTTATGAGTAAACAAAATGAAAATAAGAAACCCAAATCCTAAAGGCGGCACAGAACTACAACTTGAATTTTTAACCAAGTATGTAGATAAAAATTTATTGGATAAAGTACAGATTTGTACTAGCGTTCCAGGTAAGATTCCTATTGATCCCAATAAAGTAAATATACTTTGGCAAAAAAATTCTTACGATCAACCTAATTTATATCCCTGGTTTAAAAACAAAGCTAACCATAAGCTATATGATTGGTACGTATTTAATTCTCATTGGAACCATGAAAAATTTAGAATGATGTTTGGATTACCTGATGAGAAATGTATTGTTATTAAAAATGGTATTGAAAAAATAGAAAAAGCTCAACCATATTTATCAGGAAAACCCATAAAAATTATACATCAAAACACGCCATGGCGTGGATTATCTGTATTGTTAGGTGCAATGCAATTAGTTAAAAATCCTTTAATTACTCTAGACGTATATTCTTCTTGTGAAGTATATGGAAAAGATTTTTATGAAGCTAATGACCATAATTACAAAGGTCTTTATGATCAAGCAGAACAACTACCTAATGTAAATTACATTGGTTATAAACCAAATGAATACATTAGAGAGCATATAAAAGATTATAATATGTATGTGTATCCAAGTATTTTTGAAGAAACTTCTTGTATATCTTTATTGGAGTGCATGGCAGGAGGCTTATATTGTATCACTACAAACTATGGAGCTCTTTTTGAAACAGGTGCAGAATTTCCTATGTATATACCTTACGACAGAAACTATAAAAGATTAGCTGAAAAGTTTGCTTACGGAATAGAGGCTGCTGCTAAAACTTTACATGAACCCTCAATTCACAATCATTTAACTACCCAGTCCGGTTATGCTCATTTATATTACGGATGGCCTAAACAAGCATCCTCATGGGCTAGATTTTTAGAAGGAGCAATTAATGCAAAAAAGTCATAAGGCCTCGAGCCAAAACAATGAGCCCATTTGGTTTAATAAAGACGGTTCGACTAAAACCATAGTTCCTAATAATGATACTTATCAAACTATTAAAACTAATAAAGTTGAAGGAGAAGTAACTGAAATAAATTTAGGTACTTCACCCCATAAAATAATGGTGTGTACTCCTTGTCATAGTGATGTAAGTATGCACTATTGCCAAGCAGTTTTAAAATTTCAACAAGAATGTTGGCAGAAAAAAATTCAAGTTAGTTTTACTTTACTTAAATCTTCTTTGGTTACTCAAGGTAGAAATCTTTGTGTAGCTGAAATGTTAAACCATGAAGATAACTATACACATTTATTATTCATAGATTCAGATATTGACTTTAATGGATCTACTATATTTAAAATGTTAGATTTAGATAAAGATATTATATCTTGTCCTTACCCAATGAAGATGTTGAGTTGGGATAAAATGTGGAGAAGATGGCATGAAAAAGAAGATGCTATTGAAACAGCAGATGATTTATCTAAAGCTGGATTTACCTTTCCAGTTAAGATCGAAGACCCTAATAATATTCAAAGTGAAAAAGGAGTGATAGAGCTCTCACATGCTCCAACAGGATGTATGTTAATTAAAAGAAATGTTTTAGAAACTATGATTAAAGAGTATCCTGAATTAGAAATCTTTCAACCTACTATTATTAATGGCAAAGAAGAGAAAAAAGCTAACATGTATAATCTATTTGATACCCTGCATGACCCTAAAACTAAACGGTATTTTGGTGAAGATTTTGGATTTTGTCAAAGATGGTCAGATATAGGAGGTAAAGTTTATGCCTACATAAATGACTATATAACGCACGTCGGAGAATATCAATATTGTGGAAGATTTAGAGACGATCTTTGGCAAGGAAGTAGACGTGTCAAATCTGTTGACGAGCCTACAAAAATCAAATAAAGTATAATATTTACAGGATTTCTACGCCTGCTTAACAATATAAATATATTTAAATTATGGCGATATCTAGATCTTTAATGAACAGACAATTACAAGCAAATGGTGGCATCATGCAAATGACACCAAGAGAAAATTTTGGTGCAGGTACAGATACTATCAGAGATTATGCTTTAGGTATGAATAGTGGTAATGGTCCAATTACTAGAAAAGACTATATAGACATATATTTATTTGCTGGCTATGATCTCGATGTAGCTAGTAGTTTAGGAACTAAACATTATAAAACAGGTATGGGTCAAGATCAAAATACTCAAGGTTTTGCAGCTGGAGGTGTAGTTTCTAGAGAAAAATTTGGCTTGGGTAGTAAACTTAAAAGTTTTGTTAGAAAAATTATACCTAATGAAGTAGCCGAGATTGCAGTTAAAGCAGCACCATTCGTTGCACCTTTTAACCCGGCTCTTGCAGCAGGAATGTCAGGACTTGGTACATTTGATAAGACAGGAAGTATTGGAGACTCTTTAAAAGCTGGTGGTTTAAACTATGCTGGAGGTCAAGCAGCACGATATATCGGTGGAGCAGGATTTCAAGGCAATCCGTTTCAAGGTGGCCTTGACGGAACGTTACAAAATTTTACTTCTTTTAGTTCACCTATAGGAAATCAAACTGGTCTTGGTAAGTTCTTCTCGAACCGAGGAACTGGTGAAGTTCAAGCAGTTGAAGGCATAACAGCAGATGCGGCACCTGTTAAAAGTGGAGGTGCGAATGTAACAGAATCTTTTGTAACAGCCGACGCTGCCCCCGTGAAAAGTTCTATAAATACAGGTATTGATATGGCTACAGGTGGAGCAGACGGTGTTGGCATAATACAAGACACTGTATTAAATAAAACTGTAGTGACTCAAGATAATCCTAGTTTTTTAAAAGATTTATTTGATGGAGTAAGTAATCAAGATTACGGTAAGATTGCTAAAACAATTGGGGATAGTGCTAAAAAATTTGGTAAAGCTATGTTTACAAATAAAGATGGTTCTATTGACAAAGCAGCAGTAATGGGAGCAGTAGCTTTCGCCGGATCATATGTAGAGGCTTTAGCTTTAGCTAATGAAGCTGGAATAGAGTTAACTGAAGACGAATATAATGAAGCTGTTAAAGAAGAGAAAAGAGAAGAGTATGCAGGTTACTTAACTAATTTCTTTGGTGGTAGAGCTGAAGGAGGTAGAATAGGTTTTGAGAGTGGTTCTTCATGGATTAAGAAAAAAACTGAAGATTCAGGAATTACTACTTTAGAAGATTTACTAGAAGACATGGAGGACGAAGATGACGACGAAGATGACGATATAGAATGGATCAAGAAAAAACCTTCATGGATTAAGAAAAAAGATCCAGAGCCAGAGTCTACAGAATGGATTACGAAAAAAAAGAAGTGGATTACCAAGAAAGCCGACGGCGGCAGAATAAATTATAAAGACGGAACTGAATATCCTGATTATAGTGACAATGCGTTTTTAAAATTAGTGGATAAAATATCTCCATTATTTGTAGATGAAGATGGAGACTTTCGTTCCGGATTACAAAAAGCTAAATTTGCTTTATCTGAATTTATTGCAGGTAAAGGGACTGACCTTGATACAGGTGCAGAGTGGTGGAATAAATTAGATGATGAAACACAAAAAGAAATTATGTTGGAAAAAATAAAATATAGAGATCAAGGTTACATAGGTGGTACACCTCTATATGATGAAGAGTTTGCAGGTAGATATGGTATTGGAGGAAACTATGCAGACGGTGGTAGAATAGGTTTAAAGTTTGGTACTAAACCAGAAGAAGCAGAAATAGGTATTATGTCAATCGACGTTGAAGCAGGAGATGACGAAGACGATATGGATGATTTGATGGCAGGTATTACATTTAGCTCTAAAGAGAAATCATATTTATTTAGAAAACTAGCTGGTCAAGGTGGATCTGATAGATCTTACACAATGCCTAATCTATATAGAATATTAAGTAATCCTAATAGATATCCTAGCGATGCAGCAATATTAAAAGAAATTGCTATTATGGGAATGAAAAAAGATGGTGGTAGAATAATGTATGCAAGCGGAGCTAATAGAGTATCTGAATTATTAATTTTAAGAGATGGTATATTAGCAAAAGATGCTAACGCAGATGTATCTGATATTGAGGCAGAAATATTTCAACTAACTGGTAAAGTATTTAAATCTACTGGTGGTATAGGAGATGTACCAACAGGACAAATAAGACAAAATAGTGTCGGAGTAATAGAAAGAGATTATAGAGACGAAGGTGGTTTTGTACCAGTAGGTGTTAAGGAAAGAGCTGATGATGTTCCAGCAATGTTATCCAAGAATGAATTTGTAATGACTGCTGATGCTGTTAGAGGTATTGGTGGAGGAGACGTTGAAAAAGGATCTAAAAAATTATACAACACAATGAAACAAGCAGAAAAAGTGGGTAGAGCATAATGGCAGATTATACACAAACAACAAGACGAGCACCTTTTTTAGAAGCTGCTCAACAAAATTATATAGACTTATTAACTGAAGCAGTAGGTAGAGCTCCTGGTTCGGAAGGTGTACCAACACTCGCGGAACTTGGACCACAAGTTGCAAGTCAAAACGTTTTAACTCAAGCAGCTCAACAAGCTGCTGCTACTCAAGCAGGATTAGGTCAGCTAACTTTTGGACCGGATGGATCTGTAATAGGTGCGGGAGCAGGAACAGGAGTTGCGGGTTATCAACCTTTCTTGGATCAAGCTGCAGCATATTCTGGCCCACAAGCTTACCAACAATTTATGTCTCCGTATCAACAACAAGTTATTGATACAACTCTTGCAGAATTTGATACACAAACTGCAAAAGGTGTACCACAGCTAGCAGCTAACGCTATTCAAGCTGGAGCTTTCGGGGGTGGTAGAGAAGGTGTAGCTCAAGCTCAATATGCTTCTGATGCAGCAAAAAATAGAGCAGCTTTACAAGCACAATTATTAGGTCAAGGATTTGCTCAAGCAAATCAATTAGCTAATCAAGCTTTTGATCAACAAAGAAATTTAGCTTCATTACAACCATCGTTAGCAGCGAGTGGTGTACAACAATTAGGTGCAGCCGGAACAGGAAACTTGGCTTATCAACAAGCAGCTTTAGATGCTGCTCAACAACGAGCTCAATTGGCGTACAATGAACCAATGAATAGACTTGCGGCTTATGGATCAGGAATTGCAAGTCAGGCAAGTGGATCACCAACGACGACGACAAACACGTCACTTGGGGGTCTTGGAACAGTAAGTCCTTTATCACAAGCTTTATCTGCTGGATTAAACGCTTATGGTTTAGGTAGTATTTTTGGAGGAAACTAATGTATTTTAAAAGACCATCTTTTAGAAGAGGCGGATCAACTGGCATAGGACAATTGAGTCCTAGAGTAAAAGCTCAAATGGGTTTTCCTAACTTTGGTGTAAGTTATTCTGGAGGTGAACCTAACGTTTTAAAAATGAAATCTCGTCCTTATAAAGAAAGTAATGGTATATTAGATTTAATATTAGGAGAGAGATATACAAACCCTGACTTTGTTTCTCCTTTTTTAAAACCAGACTCACCTTTCTTTTCTAACAAGACAGGTTTTGAGTTTATGAATTTAGGCGCAGGAAACGAGGGTGATACTATTTATATGACTAAAGATGGTCCAAAAGTTGATGAAGAAATTAAAATAACATCGGACTCCGATAATTTAGTAGACACTTCAGATGCTAGAATAGAAGCTTTACGAGCTTTGAGAAGTGATGAGGCTTATAAGGACAAGAACTTTGTTAAGAATAATAACAATAACAATAATAATAAAATAAATCTTGATGAGTTAGTAAGTGAGTCATCTATGAAAGATTCAATCGAAGGTGAAGTAGATATTCTTAAAGACTTATTAAAAGACACTGGCACAAGCAAAGGTGAGAAAGCTTTAATACTTGCTAAAGCTATTAAGACACCTGGAACAATTGCAGATAAATTAGAAGTCGGTGCAGACGAAGCAGCTAAATTGAAAAAAGCAGAACGAAAAGAAGATAAGGCTTTAATACTTACTGCATACAAAAACTACAAAGCAAAAGAATTACAAGATGGTAAATTAAATGCACAAGAAACTGCAGTTAAAAATTATGTAAATAAAAAAATGGCAGATCCTAACAACACGAAAAAAAGAAATGAACTTGAGCTAGAAGCTTGGGAAATTGTAATTAAAGGCGCGCAAAGTGGTAAAGACATTAATGTAGAATTTGCTACTGCCATGTTATCAGCTAACAATATAGCTTACAAAGATGCTTTAAGAGCTATACAAAAATACAGCGGTAAAAAAGATGCAGCGTCTCAAAAGAAAGTAGCTGAAGCTCAAGAAGTTATAAAAGAATACGCGGAGTATGCTAAAATAGCAGGAATTACTATTCCTGGTTTAAATATGGCAGAAGGTGGTAGAGTAAATAGAGCTCTTGGAACTCCTGAAATGGGAGAAATAACTGAAACTGTGGAACAAGAAACTGTTAAAACTCCAGCAGGAGAAATTCAAGCAACAGAAGTAAAAGCGGCAGATAATGTAGAGCCAATGAAAGAAGTACCTGTTATGGACTTTGCTACATTAAGAAGTAGATTACCAAAAGAAATAACAGATGACGTTGTACAGCTATTAGCTAACAGCAAAGAAGCATTACAAGACTTTTATTACATCAATTCACAAACTGATGTTAGTAATTTTAATACAAAGTACGGAGTTAATCTAATATTACCGCCAGCGGTATTGGCATAGGAGGTTCGATGGATTGGCAAGAACTTTCCAGCATTGCATCATTCCAACAACAACAGGATGTTGTAGCACCAGAAGCAGAAACTACTATTGGTGATTATGCACTTGATGTATTTAGAGCACCTATCGGTGGTATTAGTGATGCATTACAAGGTTTAGTTACATTAGGTGTATTACCTTTTGATATGTTAACTGACAAAGATCTTACAGGAAAGATAGATGCTTTTTTTGAAGCAGCTCCTATTTTAAATATCGAAGCTAAAACAGGTCTTGGACAAATTGTTCAAACTATAACTCAATTTGGTGTACCACTAGGTATTGCATCTAAAATAGGTAGAGCTATTCCTCTTTTACGAAAAGCAGGACAAACTACTAAACTTTCTAGTCTACCAACTATTGGAGCTAAAGGCACAGAGATTGCAAGAAGAGCTGGTTATTGGGGAGCTCTAGGTGGAGCCACTGATATTGCAGTTAGTGTACCAACCAAGAACGTTGTTTTATCAGACATGCTTGGCATAACAGAAACACCGGATCTTGCATCAGCTACAGGTAAAGAATTAGCTGTAGCAAAAATGAAACAAAAATTAAAGTTTGGAGCTGAAGGTGCAGCCATTGGTGGTGCCATTGCAATGTTACCAGTTGCAGGTGCGGTAGGTAAAAAACTTTTAGGGCCTGTATACAATAAAGTAATTGATCCTGCAGCAGGTCTAGTATTAAGACAATTAGATAGTAAAGTTCTTAATCCATTAACGGTTGGAATAGCTGGTAAAGGTAAAGAAGGTAGTTTTCTTACTAAAAGTATAAAGAAAGCAGGAACTAAAAAAGATAAGTTTAAAAATAAATTATATGAAAAATTAGATATACCAGATCCATCTATGTGGGCTTTCTATAACACTAAAGGTGGTACGTTTGGTCAAACGGTTGCAGGTAAATTAAGTAAACTTAAAGAATACTTTGGTTCTGCTGGTTTAATGTCTAAAGGTTTAAAAAACGAAGGTGATAAAGTAACTGCTAAATTAGAAGCCATTACTAAAAAATTTAATCGTAAAGATGAATACATGAACGAAAAACTTTATGACATTGTTACTAAAATGAAAGGTAACATATTTGATAAAGTAACAGGTAGTCCAGGTTATAGAAACATCATGGATGATTTACAAAAAGAACGTAATAAAATTACAGATTATATTTTAGCTCCTGGTAAAAAAGAAGCAGATGAAATGTTAAAGTTAGTTAATCCTGCAGTAAGAAAAGAAGCTAAAGAAATAAAACAAATGTTAAAAGAGTCTAATCAAATGGTAGGTAATATGTTTGCTAACTCTCCAATTAAATCTTTTAAAGATTTGGCTAGTTTAAAAATGAAAGATGCAGATAATTTTTTTAAACAAAGACTTGCATCTTTT
>Ga0209232_1000625_pt1 | contig 21044 bp, 32 predicted proteins | sample ETNvirenome_2_60_FD_184066 | JGI IMG/M metagenome (GOLD analysis project Ga0209232, IMG submission 184066) | Marine viral communities from the Pacific Ocean - ETNP_2_60 (SPAdes) (version 2) | ecosystem: Environmental > Aquatic > Marine > Oceanic | place: Pacific Ocean | collected 2013-06-22
AGATAGCAGAGAGTTACATAGCATCATATAATACTGTGGAAGATATAATAAACATCACAAAATCTGCTGACAATATAGGATTCAACTTTAGAAAATATGCTAACCCTATCTTGGCATCATTCTGGAATACTGTTGGTAATGCAGAGTTCAATGAACTATGGTGGCAACTCTCACAGATATCTACAAGGTGTGATCAGATAGCATTTGTGGTAGCAAAACAAATCACAGGACTAGAGTGGCATACTATAGACTGGTTGGATCCAGGTGTAAACTTCAGAGGTGTTGGAAGAAGAGCAGGTAATGCAGGTAGAAGAAAGATGCATCCTCAGGTAGGATCAAAAGATCAGTGGAAGACTATGAATGATATGTTATTACAAGTAAAAAATATTACAGGTATGAATCATATACTGTATAATAAACATTGGAGAAACAAAGACAAGTTGTATGAATGGATAGAGAAGCATCACGGATGATAATATACAGTTGTATTACCAATGGGTACGATGAGATACCTGATGAACATTACTATGATCCTGATATCAAGTATGTTATGTTCACTGATGGTACTATAAAAAAGAAAGGACCTTGGGAGTTCAGAGAGATACCATGTGATCACCCATGTCATAGGAGACGGTCAGCATATGTAAAGATCAATCCACATAAAGTCTTTCCTCTTGGTACTAAGACTGTATGGTTAGATGGTTGTTATGTTATGACACCTGAGTATGTGGAGAAGTGTAAGGAATATATGAGTGGGCATAGGTTCACTATCATGAGACATTGTGAGAAGTTCAATTACTATGAGGAGATACTAGAAAGTTTCCTACCATCTATGTGTACATTTGATGAAGCAATAGAGATATCACAGACAATAAAAGATCTAGGATATGATTTCAAGGAGTATTGTAGTCCTGTACTAGCATCTATATGGAGAACATTAGACGAGGACATAGTAAAGTTCAATGACTTGTGGTGGAAGTACTCATTGATAGGTACTAATAGAGATCAGATATCATTTGATACAGCAAGACAGTTGACACAGATTGAACTGAATATTATTGAGGATGGATGGCAAAGAATGGAAGAGTATAGAGTGAACGGTCAGAAATTATACAATTATTATCCTGGTTCATGTGGTATACTATTTGGTAGTCGTGGTAAGAAGTATAGGAAGAAGTTGCATCCACAGAACGGTCACAAACAACAGTGGAAGCAGAAAAAAGAACTACTGAATGCACTAAGACCTATCACTGGACTCCATCCAATCATAGCTAGATACAATTTTGATGAGTTCGTAGATAGGAATGTATTGTATCCAATGTTACCAATTCAGTCTTGACTTTTATGTGAAGTTTTGTTATAATAAATAACCGTAGGTGAGCATTTGCTCACGTCATCTTACCCCTAACCAAGACCATGGGGATTCCCGAAAGGGATTAGTCTTTTCATATCCTTTCACAACGTTCTATTCTTTCAGATGACAACTCTTTCAAAAAGAGATAGCGGTCTGTTAGCTAATTGGAGCGAGTTTTGCGACTGGGTAACAAGTACAAACAACCGAATTTATGTTGGTTGGTTTGGAGTTTTAATGATTCCTTGCTTGTTGGCTGCTGCCACTTGCTTCATTGTAGCTTTCATCGCTGCTCCTCCCGTAGATATCGACGGGATCAGAGAACCTGTAGCAGGTTCTTTCATGTATGGTAACAACATCATCTCTGGTGCTGTCGTTCCATCCTCTAACGCTATCGGACTACACTTCTATCCTATATGGGAAGCTGCCACCTTAGATGAGTGGTTGTATAATGGAGGTCCATATCAGTTAGTAATCTTCCACTTCCTTATTGGAATTAGTGCCTACATGGGCAGACAGTGGGAGTTATCATATCGTTTAGGTATGAGACCTTGGATCTGTGTAGCATATTCTGCTCCAGTATCTGCTGCATTTGCAGTCTTCTTAGTGTATCCTTTCGGTCAGGGATCTTTCTCTGATGGTATGCCTTTAGGTATATCAGGTACGTTCAACTTCATGTTCGTATTCCAAGCAGAACATAATATCCTCATGCACCCATTCCATATGGCAGGTGTAGCAGGTATGTTCGGTGGAGCACTCTTTAGTGCTATGCATGGTTCACTCGTTACATCTTCTCTAATCAGAGAGACTACCGAGAATGAATCTCAAAACTACGGTTATAAATTTGGACAAGAAGAAGAGACCTATAACATTGTTGCTGCTCATGGATACTTCGGAAGACTTATTTTCCAGTATGCATCTTTCAACAACTCTAGAAGTCTTCACTTCTTCCTTGCATCATGGCCAGTTATATGTGTATGGTTGACCTCAATGGGTATCTGCACAATGGCATTCAACCTCAATGGATTTAACTTCAACCAGTCTATTGTAGACAGTTCAGGTAAGATCGTTCCAACATGGGCAGACGTGCTCAACAGAGCGAACTTAGGTATGGAAGTAATGCATGAGCGTAACGCTCACAACTTCCCACTTGACCTTGCTGCTGCAGAGACAAGTGAAGTTGCACTCATTGCACCTAGCATAGGCTAAATCTAAATAGACCTATGAAATATGAATACCCCGAAAAAAAATCGGGGTATTTTTTTACCCCTTAAGATTTTTTCAATGAAAGAAACTATTAGATTCACAATTAAACAAGATGGAACTGTTCTAGAAACAGTTGAAGGTGTCTATGGTGCTCACTGCGAAAACCTTACTTCAGAGGTAGAAGATTCGTTGGGAGTCGTATACTTCAAAGAAGAGACATCAGATCGTTATGTTACAAATCGCATAGGACAGGAGCAACATGTCACACTTTAGTCAGATAAAGACACAGTTAAAATGTAAAGAGTCATTAGTAAGTGCCTTGAATACTTTAGGACATGACGTAGAACATGATGTAGAGTTAGAAGTTAGAGGTGGACATGCAGAAGGACATCCTAAGTTCAATGCATGTGTTGCTATAGCATCTGACATAGGATTTAGTTGGTGTGATAGAAATGAACACTATAGATTGATTGCTGAGGAGGATACATGGGATTTAGATGTACCTGTTCAAAGGTTTATTGATAGGTTGACTCAGCAGTATGCTATTGAGAAAATAAAAAGAAAGACTGCTGAACAAGGATATAATGTAGAGATAGAACAAAAGAATAGAGTAGATGGTTCAGTTGATCTGGTTGTTAGTAGGTGGATTTATAAATAAATATACAAGTAAGATATAAGGAACGAGATGTCTCTATCCAGAAAATGTGAAAGTTTATCAGCAACTTCTGTAGCACTAAAGCAAGACGCAGCTACTGGTACTCTGAAGTTTGATGGTACAGGAGATGCTGTCAGTGCTCCTTCAGCAACCAACTATGCATGGAAGTTTCGTGAGAGACTTTGGAAAAGACTCAATAGAACTAGCTTCGATGCGAGAATGGACTTCTATCGTAAGCAAGAGTTAGCTAAGAAGCAAATCTTTGCAGATAGAGATTGGTTTGACAAGCAGAAAGCAAAGACAGGATCATACCCAACTTCATAGTAAGAAATGGCGGTAGTAGTACCAGAATCTAGGGCAAGAGACAAGTTAAAAACTTACCCTATAAGATGGGTGGTTGCCCATGAACCTATTGATTTAAGTATAAGAGTAGCAAGGAACTTCAAGGAGGAGATGGATCGTCGTCTTCCTGGAGTTCTTGATATTGAAATACTTACACTAGATCAGTATGCAGAATTATATGGTGAGCCAGGTAAATTATATACTAAGAGAGATCTTATTCCTTTGATGAAGGAGAATAAGGTTCATATAAGTCAGATTTATTCAACAACTATTGGTAGGTTGGTTACATCTTCTGAAGAAGCTTTATTACCAGCAACATCTAAGAAGGAAACAAGTAATAAGTTCAGTGATTATTGGGCATTAGATCTACCTTACTTGTGGAGAGATCATAATCATGTGAAGGCAGTTCTTGAAGGAGATATAGGTCATAGTTTATTGAATGGTATCAAAGGTATGTGTGTCAAACCTATGGCATGGTGCTATTCTGGTGGGTATAGAAATATTGTTGGTGAGTTGGGTGGTGAGGTTCGTACCTTTGAAGCTACACCTATCATGAAAGATACTATAGAAGCACTTGGTTGCAAACCTGTGGATGGATATGGTAACTATACTCTTCCTAATAAAGAGGCAACTTATAGTCAATTAAAATATCAAGGAGAAGATAGTGGTACAGTACAACAAACAAATCATTCATTGATGTTGAGTAGTATTGTTATATCAAAAGAATTTTGGAGATATATTATAAAGTGTGAGTGTGATTTCCATGTTCATACTAAGGAAGAGGAACTGACTTGCTTACGTAAACAGATGAAGTGGGCATGTGAGGCTGCTGCTGAGACTGAAAGGAAAGAATTGATTGCAGAAGAAGAGGAGATAAAGAAACTCTTTACTAATAATGAACTACCTTCAAATGATCTCAAGAAACAAACTGAATGGGTATATGAAAAGTATGAACATAAGTTCTCACCAGGATTGCTAAGAAATATAAAAAATACACAAGTGATAGATAGGAATCTTAATGAGGGTGTGAGAGCAACACCAGCAGGTATGGATCAATCTGCAGTTAATAGAAGACCTAAAAAAGTTGCAAGGGTATAGTTAGTGTGTTATAATATAATTTAATTCTGAATTATATTGTGAAACTCAAGAAAAAACAGAGGCATCAAGTAAAGAGTAGGTTTTACTATCTCTTTTGGGGTGCTGCTACTGTATCAGTATTTGCTGGACAGATGTATGTTGGTACTGGGTATCGTAAGATGGCTGAGAGTTTCAATAATCTCGTAAGACTCTTAGATTCTACAGTTATACTTGAGATACCACCAAGTAGAGAACCTACAGGACCTGACATTCAATACCTGCATAGATATTAATGATTTCAAATAGAATAATGAAAGCAGTAGTCTATTCAAGAGATGGATGTCAGTGGTGTGATAGAGTCAAGTCTCTATTTGAAAGTATAGATGTACAATATCTTGAATACAAATTAGATAAAAATTTTACAAGAGATCAGTTCTATAATGAATTTGAAACTGGGGCAACCTTTCCTCAGGTTACTATTGACAATCAACACATAGGTGGATGCAAAGAAACACTTCGCTATCTACAAGGAAAAAATCTCCTGTAGATGAAATAAATAAAGGTGTCGAACTCCTTCTCAGAGTGAGAAAAAAACCAAGCAAACGGCTCTTGGGTATTTCCATATTCGGTTACCGAATTTCACTACATATAGAAAAGGAGCATAGCAAATGGGCATAGAATCTGCTATAATAGCAATGGCAGTTGTGATGTTTGTTATGATGCTAGGATTGGGACTTGTAATAGGGTACCTTGTCCGTGCATATATACATGACACCACTCCTCAATATACTCACCCAGAGTGTTATGATGAGGATGGAAATCCCATTGCAGATTCAGTGATAGCCTTCCGATTTGAAGGTGAGGCTCCACGTTTACCTGATGATTTTGACGACTAATTATGGCTAAATTACCACCAAATCCTTTGGTGTCTGAAATCCTTCGAGCAGCTCACGGTGGTAAAACCGTGAAGAGGAAGGTTGAGATACTACAAGAAAACATTCGTGACGATGTAAAGGCACTTCTTATTTGGAACTATGACAAGGGCATCAAGAGTGCCATTCCAGAGGGTGATGTACCTTACAAAAAAAATGATGCACCTGCTGGTACTGATGGTCACACCAGATTGATTCATGAATGGAGATCCCTATACAATTTTGTTAGGGGTGGCAATGACAAATTGTCTAACATGAAAAGAGAAACGATGCTTATTCAAATGTTAGAGTCTCTTCATGCTGATGAAGCAGAAGTTGTTTGTCTTGCAAAGGATGGAGATTTACAATCAAAGTATAAGATTACACGTAGTGTAGTTGAGCAAGCGTATCCAGATATTGTTTGGAAGGATAGGTGAAGATTCTCATTGATCTAACCGATCATTGTAATTCTAAATGTCCTTTATGTGCTAGGCACAAAACATCTTATAACGATGAGGTCGCTGTATTAAAACCAGACCCATCAATGAACAGGTCATCTATTACTATAGATGATTGGAGAACGTGGTTTCCTGTAGAGACTCTTGCAAATGTATCTCTGATATATTTCCAAGGGTCTTTTGGAGAGCCAACTTTATGTCAAGATTTACTAGAGATATATTCTTATACTCTCAACGCTAATAGAAATATCATCTTCCAGATGAGTACCAATGGTGGTACACGAGACCAAGAATTTTGGGGAACACTTGGTGCTCTCATGGGATCATCACACAAGGAAAGTTTTCTCATATTTTCAATAGACGGTCTTGCAGATACCTTACAACAGTATAGAGTTGGTGTAGACTACGATAAAGTAATACAAAGTGCTAGAGCATTCATCAAAGCAGGTGGTCCTGCTGTATGGAGGATGCTTGTCTTCAAACATAATCAACATCAGACTAAGAGATGTAGAACACTAAGTCGTTTGATGGGGTTCAAAGACTTCCAGCACACAAAGGTTAATGATATGTATGATGCTAGTGGTAAGGGTGATGGTACGTTCACTTATGAATACAATGGTGTAGTACATAAGTTAGAAGTAGCAGACGATCCTCAGCATATATTTCGCCAGCAACCAGCAGGAGATAGTGATCCAATAGTCTGTAAGTATGGACATGGTATAAAGAATCCAGGTCAACTTAGAATAGATAGCAGAGGTGTAGTACATGCTTGCTGTTTCCACCAGTCACGTCTTCGGTTCTTCTATCCAGAATATTATATCAATGATAATATAGATGCACCTGCCATCTATCGTGACATAACCAATCCTAATAAGGGAGTTGGTGCTGAGTATATGCAGAAAGTATTCTATGATAATATAATTCCTTTGATCGAACAGCAGGGTGGTATCAAGTCTTTGTCATTGAAACACAATAGTCTTGACGAAATATTACAGACAGATTTTTTCCAACACACCCTAGTAGATTCCTGGAAAAATAGACCACATATATGTTCTGATTACTGTGCTGTTAGGAAATGTAGCAACTGATACATTGCTACTTGACTAGATAGTATTGATATGCTAACATATCTTTATCGTTCGACCCGTAAGGGTTGCAAGTAAGTCTCGGAACGGAGCGTTCATCCCATGATACCAGTACCAGTTCTCGTAGGTATGCTTTCATGTGATTCTGCCGAATCAATCTTAGAAAGCATCAAAAAATCCCGTAATATAACACAGGAGGAAAGGCAAGAACTGGTTCAGATGGTGGAGGAAAACACCAAAGAGTGTCCACTTCCTACCTAGCACATGGGACGCAAAGGACTGAAGGAACGGGCCTAAAAATCCCAACTTCAGGAGTATGCCAATGGCAAAAGTTACTTACCGAGGTGTCTCTTACGACACCGATGACAAGAAATCTTGTCAGAAAAAAACCTCTGATCTTACATACAGAGGCATCAAGCATGAATCAAGTAAACTTGTTTGTGCGTAATAAATTTGGGAGGGGTTGCATCCCCTCCTTTTTTCATGCTATAATATTTGCATGAATAGAGACAAACTAAAAATTATAGTATCTGATTTAGAGATGCTTCTCAGTGCTCTAAAAGCTGAAGTATTTTCAGACACAGAGTCCTATAAATTCGATGAACTTGAACCATCAGAACTAGATTATGACGACACCTACGAAGGACCCTAACGTTTCTTTAGTCAGTATTACACCTGATGCTGAGAAGATGATGGCATACATTGCTAGGGTATCTAACCCTAACAATCAAGAGAATGAAAAGTATGCACCACTTCTAAAGTATTGTATAAAACATAATCATTGGTCTGTATTTGAACAGTCATCAATGACGTTACAGATTGAGACTACTCGTGCTATTGCAGCACAGATCTTACGTCATAGATCATTTACTTTCCAAGAGTTTAGTCAGAGATATGCTGATACTAATTTACTAAAGGATAAAGATAAAGATATTACTATACCTATACCTGAGTATCGTAGACAGGACACAAAGAATAGACAGAATAGTATTGATGATTTAGATCCAGATACTATTGATAAGTTACAGAGACAGACTAAGACTTTGTTTAGTTCTGCTCAGTCATTATATAATCAGATGGTTGCTCTTGGTGTTGCTAAGGAGTGTGCTCGTATGGTATTACCTCTTGCTACTCCAACAAGAATATACATGACAGGATCATGTAGGTCTTGGGTACACTACATCAACTTACGATCAGCACATGGTACACAGAAAGAACACATGGATATTGCTTTGGAATGTAAGAATGTTTTTATAGATCAGTTCCCTGCTGTAAGTGAGGCACTTGAATGGGTAAAAGAATAGCAGGTATAAATCTTTCACATAATGGTTCATTAGCAATTATAAATGATGGACAAGTTGAATTTTATCTCGAAGAAGAACGAGTCACAGGAATCAAACGGGATAGAAGTGCGAAGTCTTTGGCCAGTAAGTATCTTGATGATTCTATTGATGCTGTTACCATATGTGATTGCTATACCAAATATTATCCAAAGAAATTCATTCTAAGAACTAAACAAAAGAATGATCTTACAAGGATTATAAAAGATAAGGGGATACCAATCATAGATTATAGACATAGACATCATGAATGTCATGCGGTCAATGCATTGTACAACTCAGGGTTTGATGATGCTGCTGTTCTTGTTATGGATGGTAAAGGTTCAGTGCATGACAATGGTGGGTATAGATTCTGTGAGATTGAAAGCATCTATGATAATCTAACACCAGTATTCAAACATTACTCAACTTTCTGGAGTGAAGAAGAGTCTAATAGATTACATGATCCATACTGGGATGATAATAATTTCTATAGTAATAGAGTTAGTATAGGTCAAGCATTTAGAACTATCTCTAGGTACTGTGGGTTTGATGAACGTGATGCTGGTAAGACTATGGGACTGTCTGCTTATGGGCATCCAGATACTCCCGTAAACTTATGGAACGAAGAGTACGGTCATAGTATTTGTAGTAAAGATATAAGACCAAGCAAAGATACTACTAAGTATTATGGTACAAAGATGTTGGAAGCAGATGTAGCATATAATTTACAGAAGTCTGCTGAAAAACATGCTAGGTATATGATACAGAAAACTATAGATCTAACAGGTAAGAAGAACATCTGTGTATCAGGTGGGTTCTTCTTGAATTGTGTGGCAAATTATGATATTATTGAGGGTATAAATTTATATGTAGATCCTATTGCACATGATGGTGGACTTGCTATTGGATCAGCATTACTAGCATATTATGAAAACATTATACCTCGGACCTGAGTACGATTTGTCACACATTGAAGGTGAAACTGTTCACTCAATGCATGTTGCAAAGTTATTAGAACAGAGAAAGGTTGTAGCAATATTCCAAGGTAGATCAGAAGCTGGTCCCAGAGCACTCGGTAATAGGTCTATACTGTACGATCCAAGAGATCCTAATGGAAAGGATAGAATCAATAAGATAAAGCGTAGGGAGGCATTCAGACCCTTCGCAGCGACTGTCAAGTTATCTCATGCACATGAGTGGTTTGACATGAAAGGATTAAAAGAGTCACCACACATGATGTATGCTGTCAATGCATTAGAACATACATGGGATAAGATACCTGCTGTATTACATGTAGATAAGACTTGTAGGATACAAACATTATCTTTAGATCAGAACCCTCATTACTATAGATTGATTGATTCATTTTGTCAGATGACAGGGATACCTTTGCTCTTCAATACTTCATTCAACATGGCAGGTGATCCATTAGTAGAGACACCTGAGGATGCAATCAAATGTTTTGAAGAGACTGACATCGATGCTCTATGGTTTCCAGAAATCTCTATACTCAGGGCAAAATCGACTTTATGATTACAGAAATCGGGAAAAAAAACTCAGCAAATTTTTTGGTCCTAGGGGTCAACCTATCCAATAATGGATCTATCTGTTTGATGAGAGGTGGTGAGATAGAATTGTATATTGAATCAGAAAGAATTACTAGAAGAAAATGGGATCATTGTATAAAGGATACTTTATATCTTATTGAAGATAGTCCTGATATAATTGCCTTGACTGATTCCTTTTGGATGAGGGGTGATAAAAGAGTTGATACTGTTAAAGACTTGAGTGCATTGAAAAGAAAGTTTCCTCAAGCAGTAATAAAAGATTATAGAAAACAACATCATCTCACTCATGCTGCTATGGCATTTTATAGATCAGGTTTTGATGAGGCATCATGTATAGTTGCTGATTCTAATGGATCATATGATGATGCTATTGAGATTGAAACTATATTCTCTGCACCTTCTTGGGAGGTAATACATAAGAAACATTTTCATCCTGAGTTTATTGGTTATGGTAGGATGTTTGAGCAGACAGCAATACAATATGGTTGGGACCATAGAGATGCTGGTAAGGTTATGGGTATGAGTGCTTATAATAAGATACCAGTCCAGCATGGGTGGGAGAATAGATTTGAAAGGTTGATTGATAAATCACTTAGTAAGAATATAGTTTGTAGTGGTGGACTGTTTCTAAATTGTGTTGCTAATTATAAAATGTTAGACAAAGATATAAATTTATATGTAGAACCTATTGCACATGATGGTGGTACTGCTATCGGTGCAGCATACTTAGCAACGTATGAAACCTAGATTAGATATACTAGATGTAAGTTCTACTATAGGATGTAACTTATCCTGTAAAGGATGTAATCATTTCAGTAATTATTTCTCACCAGGTAGCAAGTTAGATACTGATGAACTGTTACGTGATTTAGAAATTATACTTCCTCGTATAGATATTGGTAGGGTCTCTGTTATAGGTGGAGAACCATTACTCAATCCAAGATGTGAGGAGATTGTCAATGCATGTAGATCACATACTAATTCTCCTGTCTATCTTTATTCCAATGGCTTACTACTCCTACAAAACGAAGGATGGATACGAGAAGTATTAGAAGACCCAAGAGTTTATCTTAGAATAAGTATACATCTTCCAGAGGTTGTTGATATTATTAGAAAGTTTAATCATCCTAAGGTGCTGGTCACCGAACATCACACGGGAAAGGATCGGTGGTTCAACTCTGTAAAAAAACGAGACGATAAAGTATATCCATATAATCATAACAAAATCGCTAAGAGTTTTAAGGTATGCTCTTGCCCTAACACCCAGTTATATAATGGTAGACTTTGGAAGTGTCCTAACACTGCCTTTCTGAGAGAGTTATTATCAGTCACAGAACAGAATGATGACCCTGAATGGCAAGAATATATTGTTGATGGAGTACCTGTTGATTGTAATGATACAGATTTGCAGAAGTTCTGCTATAATAGTAGGGTTCCTGAAAAAGTATGCAACATGTGTACTTCTAGACCACTACACTTTAGTGCAGCGATACAGGAAAAGGTGAAAAGAAAAGTCATCATTACCAAATAAATACAACACATTGTGAAGTTCTAATGCCAACTTATCCTATCAAAAATAAAGAAACAGGCGAGACTAAAGAGTTAGTCATGTCTATGAAGGAGTATGATCAATTCAGAAAAGATAATCCTGACTGGGATAAAGATTGGTCTAAAGGATCTGGTGGAGTAGTCAGTGCGACTGGGGATGTTTACAGTAGAACAGATGGAGGATGGAATGAAGTTCTATCTAAGGTAGGTCAAGTACCTGGTTCTAATGTAAAACCTCAGAACGGACGGTACATGTAATGCCAGCAAGAAAAAAAAGAACTTCACCTCAAGTCGGAACAGGTCTAACTGCGAAGCAAATGAGAAGGAAGAAACCTTTAGGACATGACATGATGATCAATGTCGATCCTATCACTAAGAATCAAGAGGTTGTCTTCAAAGAATATAATGAAGGCAAGAATTTATTCCTGTATGGTGCTGCTGGTACGGGTAAGACTTTTATTACTCTGTACTTGGCACTCAAGGAAGTACTTAATCCTATGACACCATACCATAAGGTTGTTATAGTAAGATCTCTTGTGTCTACAAGAGAGATAGGTTTCCTACCAGGTGATCACGAGGATAAGTCATTCTTATATCAGATACCATATAAAAATATGGTGAAGTATATGTTTGAGATGCCATCTGATTCTGACTTTGAGATGCTTTACGGTAACTTGAAGACACAGGAGTCTGTTACGTTCTGGTCAACAAGTTTCCTAAGAGGATGTACGTTAGATGATTCAATAATTATAGTGGATGAGTCACAGAACTTGAACTTTCACGAGTTAGATAGTATAATAACGAGAGTTGGTGAAAATTGTAAGATAATGTTCTGCGGTGACGTAGCACAAACAGATCTTACAAAGACCAATGAAAAGAATGGTATCCTAGACTTCATGAAGATCCTTCAACTCATGCCTGAGTTCTCTCAAATAGAATTTGGTGTTGAAGATATCGTTAGGTCTGGACTCGTCAAGAGTTACCTAACAAGTAAAATTGAACTCGGTATGTAATGTTTAAACATGTAGAGTGTGATCTCCCTGCTCTGAGTAGGAGGAATATTGATGGAGTCCGATACTATACTGTAGAAGGTAGACCAATGGTGTCTATCACTTCAGTTACTTCTCATTTCAATAAAGAAATCTTTGTTGAATGGAGGAAGAGAGTAGGTGAGGACGAGGCAAATAGGATTACCAAACGTGCTACTTCACGAGGAACTGCTACTCATAGTCTTATAGAGAAGTATCTTTTCAATAAGGATGTTGAGTTTGATAAACCAGGTCCGAAGATGTTGTTCCAACAAGCTAAGAAAACGTTACAAAATATAAATAATATATACGCTCTTGAGAAGAGTTTATACAGTCTAGAGTTAGGTGTTGCAGGTACAGTAGACTGTATTGCAGAGTATAATGGTGAACTATCCATAATAGATTTCAAAACGGCAGAGAAACCTAAACCAAGAGACTGGATTGAGAACTATTTTGTACAGGCAGCAGCCTATGCTTGTATGTTCTATGAACGTACAGACATCCCCGTTAAAAAACTTGTCATAATTATGACGTGTGCTAACGGAGAGGTGCAAGTTTACGAAGAGTATGATAAGATAAAGTATATGAAACTACTAATCACTTACATCAAGAAATTTGTCAAAGAAAAAACCAGTGAAAACCAAAACTGAAATGAGAGCTTTATTAAAAAAGAAGTTCCTATGTCAGGATAAATTCTCCAATGATATAGAGAATCTTGTGAGTTCTAATGCTTCTATGAATTACATTGAAGCAATTTGTCACTATTGTGATGAGAATAACATTGAGATTGAATCAGTATCCAAACTAATCTCTAAACCTTTGAAAGAAAAGCTTAGAGGAACTGCTAGTGAACTAAATTACTTAAAGAGAACGTCGAAGGCTAAGTTCTTTAGCATATGAAACTCAAGGAGTGGACTCTTGCTAAGATAAGTAATCAATTGCCAGAGGAAAAGCTCAAAGAGATTTCTAAAAGCGTTGATTATGTAAGGGAGCAAAGGGGATTTTGGATAAGCAACTTCAAACAATGCACTCCCGAAGAGATTGCATTGCTTGAGGCTGAACGTCCTACCACAAGATTATTAAGCATTCATGTTATCAATGGATGTAACTTAGCATGTAGAGCATGTAATCATAACAGTAGTCTACTAGGTGTTGATAGTAGAGTAGATATAGATGCACTCAAGAAGGACATAGAAAATATACTACCAAAGATATATGTGTGGAGTCACATTAGTATCATAGGTGGTGAACCTTTACTGGAACCAAGGACAAAGGAGATAGTAAAGGTAACAAGAGAAGTAGCAGAAGCAACAGGACAGACATGTAATATAAAACTATTCAGTAATGGATCTAGACTTCTACAAGAGAAGGAGTGGATTGCAGATGAGATGTTGAAGGGTATAGTGTTTAGACTTACCTTCCACAAACCATGGTACAAACCACAAGGATCTGTCAACTGGGAGAACGCAGCAAAGTTTGTGAGATATCTCAGATCTAGAGGTGTAGATACTGAAAATTTATTAGAGTTTAGTGAAGCATTTAGAGTACCAGATGGTAAACCTAGACAGTGGTTTGACATCGTAAAGTATGAGTTCAAGGATGATCAAATAAAATACTATCCATTTGAAGAGGGTAATCCTAAAGAAAGCTTTACACATTGCTCATGTCCTAACAGTCAGCTGTATAATGGTCATCTATGGAAGTGTCCTATGATTTCATATCTTAGGGAGTCTCTTCATGCTACTGATCAAATTAATGATCCAGAGTGGCAAAAGTATCTGGCATACAAACCAACAAGTATACATGGTTCAGAGTCAGATCTTAGAGCATCCTTTGATGAGGTATTGAAACCACATGACATCTGTACTATGTGTCCACGTAATCCTGTTTGGTTTACCGCAACTCAACAGTTGGATGCTAAAATGAAAAAAAATGTGCCAATGTATGATCAAGACACCTATGACTCCGTTTGATACTTACAAACAGTATCTTGCATTCAAGAACCACTTCACTAAGGAGAAGTATGACTACCATAAGTATGGTGGTTCATCAAGAGCTAAGATAGATTCTTTCTATAAGAGAAAGGATAGGTATTTCTTTGAGAAAACATCTCGTAAGTATAAAGATGCTGAGGTAAAAGATTTCTTCTTGTCTAACTTTGTAGCAACAGATAATCCTCAGGGTGTATGGATAGGAAATATTATTAGGACAGGTGAGGTAGTGTATAAAGATTGGATGAGAAGACAGCAGAGTTTGTTTTATAATTTCAAACAACAGTCGGAGAGTATGATGGATCAATATGATTATGAAGAGTTCTTTGATACATCTAAAGGTCATCCACCCATACTCAAAGAACATCTTTCTGGTAGCATTAGTGTAGAAGATATGGTAATATATGAAAGACTATTTTCTTACTGTAAAGATTACGATAAGAAACTAGATGATCCTGTATGGAAAACCGTAGGACTAAAGATAAGGAAGTACTTACCGTTTCTAAATATCGATAGAAATAAGTACAAAAATTATCTTTTAGAAAGAATCAAAGAGAGGTATCAATGAGTAAGTTTTTTGAATCAGAAACTGTTCGTCGAGAGATGGAAGATATAACTGATTTACAAAAAGAATTATACACAGTGATAATGAAGTTCCCTTACATGAGTGATGAAGCTAAGTGGGAACATATGCAATCAGTAAAGGAGTTATTAGATAAGCAACAGGTTATGTGGACAAGGTTATCATTGTCTGATGATCCAGAAGCACAAGCAATGAAGAAAAAGATACAAGCTTCATCAAAAGACATTGGATTTGGTGATGCAGACATGCAAACTATCTTCAAAAATATGAAGTATACTATTGATCAAATGCAAAAGCATATGAGAAGATAACTATTTCTAAATACAGCTAGTTGCATATGTATCATGGGTGTAATGGTTCCACCAAGTCGTAAGAGTTGTTATAATTTTAGAGTGATCAAGGTGAATAGAGTGGTTGATGGTGACACGATTGATGTTACGATAGACTTAGGTTTTGATCTTACAAAAAAAGAACGAGTTCGTATAGCTGGTGTTGATACTCCTGAGAAGAGGACACGAGATAAAGAAGAGAAAATACTTGGATTGGATGCTACTAACTGGATGAAGGAGAAACTTGATGGAGCAATCAAAGGAGATGATGAACTTGTTATCAGAACAGAACTTAAAGGTGGCATGGGTAAGTATGGTAGGCTTCTTGGTTGGTTATACATTGGCGATGCTGAGACATCACTTAATGAACAGATGATTACTGAAGGGTATGCTTGGGAGTATGATGGTGGTACTAAGAAGAAAGACTTTGAAGAACTACGTGACATTCGTAGAAAGTTAGGTACGATATCAGAATTAGATGCTGGTACTTTTTAAGTATCTTTTTGAGTATTATGTGAACCAACTTGACATAGTAATCAAGGGGTTTTATAATAGGTGCATTGAATTATTTTGGAGCACAATTTTTACTATGGCTAAAGGATTCAAAGAGTTATCTAACGTAAAGAAGGCACCCGTTAAAGATGATGAACCTTTATTGAATAATAAACATCTTGCTTATGATAGAAATGGTAACGTAATCAATCCTATAGTAAGAAAGGAAAAAAACAGGCAGAGAACACAGTATCTTGCACTTACTGTTGCAACACTTAGTATCCTTATAGGTCAGGTATATGTTGGTGCTAATATTCGTAAGTTAGCAGAGAGTATTGATGGTATGAATTCTACTCCAACACTACTTCAGGACTATAATACAGCAGGGTTGACACCACCTAAATAGTGATGTATACTATGTTTTGGTGAAATACATCTAATCCACCTAATCTAACTAATATGTCTTTTTCAGACCTAAAGAAACAGTCTCGTCTTGGCAACTTAACTTCTAAGTTGACTAAAGAGATTGAAAAAATGAATACTAACGGTTCTAATTCCGCAGATGAAAGACTCTGGAAACTAGAGGTAGACAAAGCAGGTAATGGCTATGCTGTTATCAGATTTCTACCTGCACCTAACGGTGAAGAACTACCATGGGCAAAGGTATGGTCACATGCTTTCCAAGGACCTGGTGGTTGGTACATTGAGAACAGTCTTACTACTCTTGGTGGTAAAGATCCTGTCTCTGAGTACAACAGACTACTTTGGAATAGTGGTAACGATGCTGACAAAGATCTTGCTCGTAAGCAGAAGCGTAAGCTTACTTACATCAGCAACATCTATGTGGTAAAGGATCCAACTAACCCAGAGAATGAAGGTAAAGTTTTCTTATACAAATTTGGTAAGAAGATCTTCGATAAACTAACTGCAGCAATGCAACCTGAGTTCGAGGATGAAACTGCAATCGATCCATTCGATTTCTGGCAAGGAGCAAACTTCAAGTTGAAGGCGAAGAACGTGGCAGGTTATAGAAACTATGATAGTAGTGAGTTTGCTACATCTAGTGCATTACTAGATGATGACGATGCTCTTGAAGCATTGTGGAAGAAACAGTATTCTCTTGCAGAGTTTACTAATGCTGATCAATTCAAATCATATGCAGACCTTGAGACTCGTCTCAATCGAGTGTTGAATACATCACCATCTCGTGCGAAGATAGATGTTGAGGTTTCCAATGAGGAGGAAGAGATAGTTGTTGCTAAAGATGAACCTGTAAAGGTTGCTTCAGCAGCAGGTGCAGGTGTAGGTGACGAAGATGCACTAAGTTACTTTCAGAAACTAGCTGAAGAGTAAGTGGAAATAAAGTCCTTCAAGGAACTTATAGGAGTCTGGGATGGTAATCTTACCGTCCTAGACTCTTCTTATAGGGAGATATTAAAATTATATGAGGATGATCCTAAGACAGACGGATATTCTAATCTAAATGGGTGGCAAAAAACTGGGTTGCATAAGATGCCACAGTTTACACCACTAAAAGATTTGATTGTCAATAAATGCTTTGATTATTTGGCAGAACATCAGATAGATAGACCAAGAGGATTGGAATGTGTACATCTCTTTGCAAATATAAATCCGAAAGGTGCATCAAATATTATGCATCATCATACTTTTGGACAGATAAGTGGAGTTTATTGGCTGAAGGCACCACTTCATAGTGGGGATCTTATTGTTATGAGTCCATTTACTAATAGATATCTCAATACATCAACTGTTCCTAAGACAGACTATAATGCATTACAGTTGAAACCAAAATCAAATCAAGGTGTGTTTTTCAATAGTAATTTGACACACTACGTTGACATCAACAGGTCGAACAAGGACAGAGTGTCGGTGGCATTTCACATACTTATTCATGCCTGAGGCAAATTCGACTTTTCATTCCCATAATTCGGGAAAAAAAACTCCGACCATTTTTGACCCTTTAAGTTTTTATGAAAAATATTATTATCATAAAAGAGAATATTGACGTAAAACCATTTTTGGAAGAAATGGACTTATCTGATTGGGATTGGGTAGCTCGTCAAAGGGGTGTTGGTGGAGATAAGAACCCATATGGATTTTTACCATTAGTTTGGGCAAGTGTGAAAAGAGGAGAAGATCCACATGATGCTAATGGACAAAAAAGGACTCCATTATACGATAAGTATAAGAAAGTCCAAGAATTTTGGAAAGAGAATAATATCACCAGCACGGGACGAGCAGCATTTTTCAGACTAAGACCAGGAGGAAAGGTCAATAGTCATATAGATCGGGGTTTATATTACCAAGACAAGGATAGATACCACTTATCTTTACAAGGAGAGTACTTATATCGAGTTGGAGATGAGGAGATGCTGGTGAAACCAGGAACATTCTTCTGGTTTTACAATAAAATACCTCACTCAGCAGATAACGTGGGTGAGGTTGATAGGTATACTCTTGTTTGGGATGTTCCTCATAGTACAAACAATCCACATCATAAGGTAAATCAAAACTAAAGATATTATAAAAAAACACGTTTTTGTGTTCATTTCAATATAATATAGTATGAGGGATTCAACAAAAACACATGCAGGTATCAACAACTACCTTACACTCTTTAAAATGGACTGAAGATGGAGAATTATCTTCTATTGATATGAATAGGATTTTAGATGCCTTGGAAAATGTGGAAGAAGAGGAGAAAAAAGAATAATTACCGAGGAGATATTATTCTTAGATTATCTCCTTTTTTAGTTTTACTATTGATATATTGACTACTATCTTCATAAGTCAATAGATCTCTCATATCTCTTTGTATTTGTGAGAGGTATCTTGCTTTTACAACGTGGATGTTTCTTTTTTTATCGTTTTTAAGATCTTCATATTGATAGTTTGAAACAGAATCTACTTGAGAATGTGTTGTATAAAGACCATTTTCAGTAAACGTAAATGAATGATCTGCATCAACCCACAACCCTGCCTGTTGTAGTAGTCTACCTTTACTATCTCTTACTTCTCTTGTTTCATAGTGATGTACACCACTTAGACGTGCATTACCATATTTGTTTTCAAGATATCTTTGAAATTCATATTGACCCATTGGCCATTCATCACGCACATTTATAATATTGTTGGATATTAGAACTACCCAATCAAGATCAGGCGATCCATATAATTTTTGTGCTACATTATCTGGTCTATCATCGCCAACTATACTATATTTGTCGAAAGCAACAGAAGACTCAAATATATCATCACGAATTTTACCTCTTTTGAATATATTGGTATTTGCAACAAAATCTGTTGTTGATGTCCTATTATCAGAAAAGGATGGGAGTAAAACTTTAGGGAAGTTATCGAAATATGCCATTAGAATCCTACGTCTTGTTTATTCATAGCGTTTATACCTTTGAGAGGTGCAAGTTCAGCCCCATCCATTACAAGATCATTCAAACTTGCATCAGATGCGTTTGAACTCTTAGATTGGGTATTATTTAAACTTTCATCTGTCATATTATAATCATCTCCGAAGATAGGAGTCAATTCAGTAAAGGAGAGTTGCATTTGTGCTCTTGGTGGCATTGATACTGCATTACTATCATAATATGATTGCCAAACTCCTTCAGGAGAATAATCTACATTGACTTGTGTCAAAGCACACATCTTATGTATAGGTAATGATCTAATTCTTCTTTGTCCATTATAATATCCAAGACGGAATATATTAGGTGAACCTAAGAAAAGTGCATTACTTCCTCTAAATGGTAACATACCCTGTTTGAAGAATCTTTGTATTCTTCTTGCAGCCCATGCATCAGATTCACTATTTGGAGCAAAATCATATAGAAAGGTAAATGATCTTAGTTTTGGACCAGAGAATAGTAGTTCAAGGTTAGGGTTAATTGCCATACCTGATGATCTAGCAATAAATTGATTAGTATCTACATTGATATTTACTTTCGATAGAGCAAATTTAGAAAGTGCTGCTGATAATATTGTTCTACTACCTATTTGACCAGGCTGCTCGTTGGTTTTTTTAAACTCATTTATTGTATCTCCAGCCATATTTGCCACACCTCCTATAAGTGATGAGAAAGTCTTGTCGTCTATTGCATCTCTTATAGAATTGTTAACACCAAAGAAAGCACCCATTTCCATGGCATTTGCTTTTGCACCACCCCATTCAACTCCATTACTTTGACTTAGTTGATTTGGTATTGGTAATTTTACTACACCTATAAATTCTTTGATATTATTACCTCTAGAAACTCCACGTCTCATTGTATTATCAATACTATTATCAGATGAATCCATGTTCATTTGACCTGCCTGAGGAGCTTTATATGAGAATTGTTCAATCTTCATATAATCTTGACTACTTTCTCCTTGGTATATTGCATCTACTGGATATGTTATTGCAGCAAGTCCCCAGTTTTTGCTACTCATTTCATTATGAACATCAACATCCAGATTTTCCTCATCTTTTCTCTTTGCTTCCTCCTCATCCAAAATAGTCTCATGACTAGATGCTAAATTGACTGTAGAATTTCCATTTGTCAATTTAATTTCCCCACCACTAGGTCTCAATGCTGTACTTAGAGGGGTCATCTTAGATCCCAACAACTGTTCTTTCAGTTGTACGACATTGTTACTGCTGGCATCATACTTTAATGCAGCTTCATAAAAGCTACCAGTTCCAGATCTTTCTGCTGCATCAATATAAAGCTGCCGATATTCTTTTCCTTCCTGACCTCCATTTTTTTGATCAAGATGTGCGTATGCAACAGTTCTATAATATCCTTCTTGAAATGTAGTACTTTCTGTTAATGTTGATAATGCATTACCCTGTACTGCTTGATTAGTATCTAAATTTTTTACACTTTGTATTTTTAGAAAATTATCTTCTTTATAGTTAACGTCTAGTATAATTCGATAATTTGTACCATCAATTTCCACATTCTGTCCATAAGAACAGGTAGCTTTGAACATACAATCAGGGGTTGGTTTTGCCATATTACCAAATTTTTACAGGGCTAATGTCTAATTCTACACTTCCAAGATCTCTAACAAATTCTTG
>Ga0209232_1000626_pt1 | contig 21035 bp, 28 predicted proteins | sample ETNvirenome_2_60_FD_184066 | JGI IMG/M metagenome (GOLD analysis project Ga0209232, IMG submission 184066) | Marine viral communities from the Pacific Ocean - ETNP_2_60 (SPAdes) (version 2) | ecosystem: Environmental > Aquatic > Marine > Oceanic | place: Pacific Ocean | collected 2013-06-22
TAATCCTACAAGAAAAGGATTGAGAATAAATAAGGATGAATTAAATACCCTTAACAAAGCAATAAGAAAAATATTAGGTGATGAAAATGGAAACAATAAACAGTATGAAGAAAAGAGTGAAGAACAAATTAGATGATGGAGTACACGTTTCTCCAGAAGTATATGAATTATTAACAGAAGCAAGTAATTGGTGGAGTAATGAATTAGTCAAACAGACTATTCTTAACTTTCAAAGAAGTAAAAGAAATAGAGTTAGTAAAGAAGATGTGCATGAAGCAATGTATTATGAAATGCTGCGAATGCGTATTGTATGGAGGGGTTAATTATGACCCTCGCACAATTTGCTAGAATGTGTGAATCGTTTGAGCATAGTAAACCAACAGAAAAGGCTAGAATAATATCAGAGTCATTAAGTGCGTTTACCAACCCTGCTCAAGTAATATATGTATTATCAGTTGAATATAATACCAATAACATTGGTAGTAGTAGAGCAATTGAATGGGTAGCAGAATCCATAGAGATATTCAAAGAAGAAGTAGAGATGTATGTTAATACATGGGGTGATTTAGGTGAAGCAATTTATGAACTTGATGAAGGAAATGAGAAAGATTCGGACATCACAATGACTCAATTTATTGCACTTTTGGAACGCGACTGTTCCTCTATTAACAGTACCTCTTTTACCTTAATAAAAGAAGCACTTAATAAAATGAGTGCAAGAGAAAAGAAATGGTTTGTGAGGTATTGGTTATCTAAACCTAGAAATGGTTGTAAAGGTAATGTACCCTTAGTAGCCATGTCTAATTATTTTAGTATATCATTAGCAGATATTAAGAAGTATTGTCACTATAATAAAAGACATATAGTATGTAATGATTTATCGAATGGTGTCACACCAGAATGTAAATTAACACATGGTAATTTCGTATCTCCTATGTTGGCTAAATCATATACAGGAGTGTTACCAACTCAATATTATATTGATGTAAAGTATGACGGTAATAGATACCAGATACATAAGAAAGGTGAGTCAGTTATTATCTTTAACCGTAAAGGTAAGGTTGTAACAGAACAGTTTCCAGATGTTATGAAAGAAGTATTAGATTTACAAGTAGATGATTTCATAATTGATACTGAAATCTATCCTGTTAATACAGATGGAACACCTGCTGAACATAAGGTGTTAGGTAAAAGAGTGCATTCAAAAGATAAGGCTAAAGCAGTAGAAGAATGTGCTGTTAAAATGGTAGCGTTTGATTTATTATCATGGAATGGTAGAGTATATCTAGATGATTCGCTAAGGACTAGACTATATCATTTAGGTGATTTATTACCCGATGAATATATCGCTAAGTCATTTCCTGAATGCACAATACAGTCAGCATATAACCAAGCAATATCATTAGGTTTTGAAGGAATAATGGTTAAGGATATGAATATGTCATATGAGCCTAGCAAAAGAAGTAAAGGTTGGTTAAAACATAAACCACCTAGATTTAATTATGATGTAGTGATTACATCTGGTTCTTATGGAGAAGGTAAAAGAAATAATGTATTCGGTACATTTGGTATTTCTGTTAAAGACGGTGCAGACTATGTTACTGTCGGTAAGGTAGGTACAGGATTTAGTGATGCTGATTTGCTTTGGTTGACTAACGAACTAAGAAAGAACATAGACAGATTTGATGCTAATGAATATTCTTTCTTACCTAGAGTAGTATTAGAAGTAACTTGTGATTTAGTAACAAATGATGCTAACGGAAATATAGGATTAAGATTTCCACGCTGTATTAGAGTTAGACACGATAAGTATGCTTATGACGTAGATACACTATCAAAGTTAAAAGGTGATATGTAATGATTAAACCTAATACAATGACCCTTATTGGCGATACTCCTTATAATTGTATAAAAATAGAAGATAATATGGCGTATTTGAAGAAGGTAGGTGAGGAAAGTAGGGGCAGGTTCAAGGTAATGAAGGTAGAATTAGTGCCATATGTGGATGAGAATGGATTACTTGTAATACCTAAACCAAAACCTGCTTCAAGAAAAAGGATGACTAGGTTTCATTATATGCAGGTCATTAAGGATGAGGTTGGATTACCTTTATCCCATGACCTAGCATATTTTGTAGCAGAACAGTTGGACTCTATAATTAGAGACCTAGCAGCAAAGGCACAGCAAAATGCTGAGTATAGAAATGATAGTAGAATTACATCAGCACATTGGTATAATCTACAATTAGGTATGCACCAAGGCAATGGATATTGGCCGAGTCACATAGAACACGCTAAGGACTATAAAGAATATCTAACCTACGACACATGAGAAGTCAAGTGATGTACAATGTATAATAAAACAATTGACGAAGTAATAAACGAATACGGTGGAGTAGACATAATTACATTTATGTTTTACGCAGAACCGGGGCATAAAGACCTTATAATTCTCAAAGCGGGAATTGAAGATGTCTATGATGGAGTGTATTATATTAGCATTTCAGAAATAAATGAAAAACAAGCAAAGGCATATAATGTACATAGAGGATGGAAATTAACATTCATGTTTACAGAAGATATTAAAGAAACTAATATGGCTAAGTGGTTAGAATCTGGTCTTAAAGAATTAAGAGTTAAGTATGATTTAATTGAAGTAAGGGAGATAGTTGGTAATGTTTAATTCAGACCAACTAACAGGTATTCTAATTTCATTAGCCAAACCAGAAATCCATGTATCTAGGGCTGATAACACTAACATAGGGTATAGAGTTAGAGTTAGAGTAAACATGAGAGGTGATTCATCATTTCTATTAGGGGTTCATAGAACCCTACAACAGAAAGGGATAGATGCTAAATATAAAAGTGAAGAACATAAGAGTAGACCAAGACCAATATTAACAGTAGGTGGTTTATTAAATATATGGATGTTATGTGAGTTAATACCAGATAATATACCTGACGCTAAAAATTGTTGGAAGGACTTTAAAGAAGTAGTCAATATTATGGATTCCGGTAAACACCATTCACTTGAGGGATTAGAAAGAATATTAGATATAAAAGGTGAATTGTAATGTTCGCTCACCCTAATGAAGATGACGTAAGACAATTAGAAAATGTGACGTTTGATACACTAAAATCTGGATGTAAAGAATGTGGCTACAAGCACATTGTTTTTCAGACTTGCATTAGTGTAGAACACGCATCAAAGGTATTCTTTCTTTTAGTAGAATGCCCTGAATGCAATACAGAATATAAAGATATAATGTTAATAACAAATGTAGATGATGATTATGATAGGAATGAATACGAATAGACCTATAATTATAGTAGGTAAAGAAGGAACAAATAAGAAAGAACAGGCTCTTGATATAATACCTGATGCTATCATTAGATATGCTGATGAGTATGATATTGATGAGATATTTAGTATACCTTTAGATAGAGGTATCTTAATAGAAGAAGTAAACTACAAACCAAATACTGATTTAATAGTAGATACTATTCTTAAGTATAGGGGAACAATTGTATTAACTTCTGCAAACCAAAAAGATATACCTAATAAAATATTAAAACTGTGTAAGATTAAAAGAGCAGGTAAGTCCTTACTAAGAGAACAAATTAAATTAATTGCTGCTAATTCTGATGAGCCAGAAGAATATACTAAGAATGCTTTTGAGATGATGCACTCATTCTTAAAAAATAAAGATAGAGAAGATGTTAGATTAAAATTAACTTTAAACAAAACTCCTCCTGTGCAATTGTTAACTTGGTTATCAACTAATATACACCCTGCTAAATTAGCATACCTTGATTCAAAGGTAAAATGGAAATGGTCTACTGATTATTTCTATGAGTTATTGGCTTACTCTCATAATGGTGTCTTAACTAAACCTGTTAAGATACCTAGTAAAAAAGCCTATAATCACGATGCTAGAATATGTACTAAGTTAGGTCTTAAAAGACACGAAGTATATATTCTAAATCAATTAAAACAAGACCCTTCTTTTGTTGAATACATGAAGGGCAAATTGAACCATACTCAAAAAAGAATAGCGAAGATACCGGATAAGGTTCGTACTGATAAAGTAAAAGATAAGACGGTAACATTAGATAGATGGATGTGAATTAAATGTTATGGACAGAAAAATATAGACCACAAAAATTAGAAGAAATAATAGGACAAGATGTATTTGTTCAAGATGCAAAGACATGGAAAAATGGTATGCCTAATTTACTATTATACGGTGAAGCAGGTGTAGGTAAAACAGCAGCAGCAGGTGTTGTTGCTAATTTTATATTAGGTGCAGAGAAACAAGGTAACTTCTTTGAAATCAATGCGTCTGATGATAGACGTTTAGAGGTTGTTAGAACAACGATTAAAGAAATATCATCGGCTAGAAAAATAGGTGATGTACCACATAAAGTAATTTTACTTGATGAAATGGATGGTATGACTCCAGATGCACAAAATGCCTTGAAAAGATTAATGGAAAGATATAGTGATAATGTACGTTTTATTATTACTTGTAATCATAGACATAAAATAATATATCCACTTCAATCAAGATGTGCAAACTACGGGTTTACTAGATTGACAGATACACAAATCCTCTACGGATTGCGTAGAATATTAGATAGAGAATATCCTAGTAAAGGAGATGGAATGGATTGGAAATATCCGGTGGATGAGTTAGAGTTGGAAGCCTTTATATCCTCTCTTAATGGTGATTTGCGTAGAGGGATTACCGAATTACAGGCATCTGTATCGAGCAATACCCCGTTAAATATACAAATAGAAAGAATGCTAGAACCATATGAAGAATTGATGGAACACATTCTAAATAAACAATACGAATTAGCACTCAAAAAAACACATGATATGATACATCTATCTTTAGATATGAAAACTATATGCAATGGATTACATACAGTATTAGTAACAAACACAACTAAATCATACAATATAGAAACAGCGAAGAAGTTTAAGTATCTTAGAGTAATAGGTGAAGCAGAATGGAGAAGCAGCAATATGACACCAAAGGTATTAGCCTCTTGGATGATAGGACAGATGATGTAAAATGATATTAGATTTAAATAAAGATGGTAAAATAGACCAAGAAGATTTTAAGAGAATTATATTTCGTTATGAATGGATAGTATTCTCTGGATTGATGTTGACTATAATACCAATGCTAAATGTATTAGGTTATACTAATATAGACTCAGATTTTTTCTGGGCTTTAGCAGGGTTATGTTTAACAATTGAGGGAGTAATAGAGATGTATTACGAACAAAAGCATTGGTCTACAATAAAGGAAAACGAGGAAGAAATATGAAAGAAACATACACAGAAGAAAATAGCAGACAAACTACTCTTTTAGAATACGGTTTAATTGGGGTGAACACCGTTTGACATGGGAAGAGTATTTTAAAAGATTAAAAAAATATAAAGAAAAAAAGAAAAAATGGAAGTAATAATATGGAAGAAAAAGTAAATATGGAAATAGCAAAGGCTGCACAAGTCTTGCAAATGGAAGTGTCTCAAGCAGAGGCAAAATATATGGAGATATGCGAAGCAAACAACCTTAATCCGGTTGACGATTGGGCGATTGCATTGTCTCTATTTAGACAATGGTTTAGTGGAGCATACGCATACAAAGATGCACCTAAAGAAGAAAGAACAACTAGTAATTCTCTAGTTAAAGAAGCATATGGATATTTCATATCTATTGATGCTGCTAGAGATATGGCAGGTATGCAGAATGAAAGAATTAAGAATGAATATCTAAGAGATTCAGATAACTCTTATTCTTTGGGTAAAGTTGCAGTAGCAACTGAAACACAAGAAGGTTTTGAAGTTAGTAGAATGTATAAAGGTGAAGAACAAACTAGAACAGTAGCCGAATTACCTGCTAATAATTTTGAAGTAGATGTTGGTGAATGGATTATACCACTTGATAGTATGGCACAATATTCATCTGGGCCTAATAGTAATTATGGTAAACCTTTACCAAAAGAACAATTTAGAATGTCCGGTGTATTTATTGGTATGGTTGATGGTAATGATGGGATTTATTATTTCTCCTATAAAGGTGAATCATGTAAATCATTTAACCCTCAAACATTCAAACCTGTACATATGAATGTTATACCAGATAGTAATAAGGCTGATAGAATATACGGATTTAAATCTGGTACTTTAGAAAGTCTAACTTACAACGCTGACCTTGCTGACGATGATGATAGGAAGATGTTAGAAAGCAGTATAGAAGATATACAATCTCATTTAATGGAGAAAGTACCTTCTCATTATTGTTCTCTAGTAGACTTAGACAGGCATCATGCTGAATCACAAGGTAAGGCTTATGCAGAAAGATTTGTTGTAACAGACGGTTCTGTATCAAGTGTGAACATGACACCTAATTCTTATGGTACTAGAAGAATAACTGTTACTGACCTTAATGCTGACTTTGATTATGAAGGCGGTTCTTGGGCGGGAACAACTTGTTGGATTCCTAGTAACTTAGAAATTGATTATGGTATTGGTTCTAACATTGTTCTTGTAGGGCGTACCTCACAAGGTAAGTCTCAAGATGGTGGTGCGGGAGATATTACACTTAATGTAAGCGGTGTACTATGTGTCAATAATAGAGGCGTAGTTGCAGAACCTTACGAAGCAGTAGTTGAAGAAGATTTAGATTGGTTCTAGGACTGATTTATCCTATCGGTAGTAGTGTCCGACAAAGAGGTGCAAAGCCTCAAAAAAGGAATGATTAAAATGTATGATATAGAAAATGGATATATACACGGTAAAAGTTTTATCGTGTCATTGAGAATTGTTGAGTTTGTTACTTGGCGATTAAATGAAGACACCGGAGAATATTGGGTAAAGTTACATTTACCATCCGGTAAAGAAATAAGAATAAAAGTCTCAGTCTTTGAGTTACTAGAGATAGTAGAGCATTGGGCGCAAATGGGAATAAAATTAGAATTAGGTGAAGATAATGTGGAACAATGATAATAAAGGTGATGCTACATCACAAGAGAAAATAAATAAACAACAAGAAATTGATTTTGGAAGAGAGCAAGAAGAGTGGAATAAGCAATATGCTAAAACTTTCTTGGCTAGAAAAGATAAGAAAAGTAGATTAGTTTTAGGTATTTGGGGTAAGCCTAAAACAGGTAAAACAGGATTGTCATTAGACTTTGCTGATAGACCAATATATGTGTTAGATTGGGATAGAGGTGTTGAATCAACATGGAAAGAACACCATGACTCAACCGATAGAATACACATACATTGCCCTATCTTTAGAGATAAAAGAAACGTAATAGATATTAATAAATCTGAGAAAGAATCATTAATGTTCATCAATTATGTAAGACAGAAAATTGCCGAAGGCGAAGAACCTGTTTTTGTATTCGATGGTGTTGATACTTACTTTTCATCATGTTTGTTAAAAGTTAATTCTGACCCTACTAAAGTTACTAAGGTAATGCCTTGGCAATACGGTGAAAGAAATAAAACATTTCAGTTTATGATGGAAGCAGTATATTCTTTGAATTGTGATATTATTTACATAACACATGAGAAAGAACAATACATAGATAATACCGTTGTAGGTTTCATACCTGCATGGCAAGATTGGGGCGGTAAACTAGAACAAGAAATTAGATGTTATAGTAAAGAATCTAAAGGCGAAATAAAATATTTTGCTAAGTTAATTGGTAGTAGAACTAAAGGTAATTTAGTAGGTACTATTTGGACTACAAGAGAAGGTAAACCCCCTAATGTGGTTTGGAATGGTATCTCCGAACTACGTGAGGGAGCAATATGAAGAGTAGAATTAGTATAAATAGAAAGCAATTGATAGAATCATTAGACGCAGTTAGACTGAAAGGTAAGTATAAAAGCGCACATACCGCTAAATTAAGCAGTATAAGTAATGGAGTAACCGGAGTGATAAACGATGATGGTCTCTCTATTACTTTAGGAAATGCAAGCGATACCTTAGCGGCTACTTGTTCAATACCTATAAGAGTATTAAATCCGTTAAATAGTACATCTCCAAAAATGTTTATTTTTGAAGTAGACATGGCTTTAAAATATCTTAAAACATTTAAAGAAGATATGATACATTTAGGAATAACAACTTCTAAAGTAACATTTTCTTCTGGTGGTAGACAGGCATCAGTACCTTTGTTAGTAGAACATAATGGATTACCTGCCATTACAAAAGTAATGTCTATGGTTATACCTTTAGATGGTAGCCCACCAACATTCGGTAAGACTACATTTGAAACAATAATTCATTTAGAAGGAACTGTGTTAGCACAAGCAATCAAAGATTGTAATACGGTAGGAAATGCTACATACAAAATAGATTTCAGAAGTGCTAATTTCCCAGAACCTCCTAAACTAACATTGTCGTCTGTAAACTTCCAACAAACAGAAGAATATATTACAGAGATAGAGTTTATTTCTGCTAGTGGTGAAGATGCAACATTAGAGTTTTCTGCACCATTAGATAAGTTTACTGATGGACAAATGACTTTGTATTTGAAAGACGATTGCCCCATACTACTATGTGGGGTAAATAGAAAATTAATAGTAGCACCTTATATTAGAGGATGATTAAATGATAATTAACACAATAGATGAACAGAATAAAATCTCACTTAGATGGAGAGATAATAATAATAATAGAATAGAAAAGGATGTAATGTTTGATGATTTCAAACCTTACTTCTATATTTATAATAGTGATGAAGAAGTAACATCAATGAGAGTAAGTGATTACAGAAATAGAAACAATAGTTTCAATGTATCGCTTTCTTACACTCAAGATGGTGCAGTAGCACTAGATGGTAGATTGTTAAAGAAAGTTACATGGAGTCCATCATTACCTGCTTATGCTAAAGACATTAGAAATAATTGGGAAAATACATTTGAAGCAGATGTGCCATATCATTACAGATATGCAGTTGATGAATTAAATTATTTAACAGAGTATAAACTTAGGAAAATCTATTGGGATTTAGAATGGCAACAAGGTGGCACACACGATGCAGCAATAACTTGTATTTCTTACTATGATAATTATCAAGGTATCTATAATGTATTATGGTGGACTCCATTAGAGGCAGTACGTGATGTTAAAGGACACACTAAACCTTTTGAAAATGAACATGATATGTTAGAATCTTTTGTGAGGATTATTGAATCACATGACCCAGATATGTTAATTGCATGGTTTGGTTCTAAGTTCGATTTACCTAAACTTATTGAACGTCTTAATGTAAATGATATTGACCCTAGAAGATTATCTCCTAATGGTATAGTCAAGGGAGTTTATTTTGATGATAGAAGTAGTAGTATTAAATTATCTAAAGCAGTATCAAACTATTCTCCAACAGGTCAACCTGTTAAGGGTAGATTAATTCTTAATTTAGATTTAGCATTTGAAAGACAATGGAATGATTCACAAAAAGGAACACTACCTTCAATGGCATTAGATTATATTTCTGAAACAGTATTGGGTGAAAAGAAATTAGTTAGTGAAAGATTTCCTGATAAGAATGATTTCTTTTCAAAGGGTTGGTTACTTGATACTCAAAACTATTTAGATTATGCTAGAAAGGATGTAGAGTTAATAGTAAAAATAGATGAACAGAATTATACTTCTGAATCAATTTTAGCATTACAAAGATTATTGATTGCACCTTTCGATGGTTGCTTCTATGCTAGTAATATGGGTGGAATGTATTTCATGCGTAATGCTACATGGAAAGCCCCAACGGGAGACAAGCATAGTGATAGAGTAGATTATGAAGGTGCTATGATATATGACCCACTAATAGAAAAAACACATGGTTTACATTTAGGTGTAGCAGCATTTGACTTTGCACAATTGTACCCTTCGATGATGATAGCAAGAAATATTTCTTGGGAAACGAAAAGTGTAGAGCCAACAGATTTCGCTGTTAACATATTAACACCTAGAGATTTTAGCGAGGTAACTAGAAAGGATGTAAGATACTTCAAAACAGATACTCTAGGTTTATTACCTAAAGCAGTTTTAGAACTTAAAGCGTTGAGAGATGATTATAAGAAGAAGATGAGGACATCAAAAACTAAAGAAGAACAGGCTAAGTGGAACAGTAACCAATTAGCAGTAAAGCGACTCATGGCATCTTTCTACGGCATTACCGCGTATCAAGGATTTGGTTGGGCTGATGTGGATATAGCGGCTGCTATAACTGCTAGTGCTAGAGAAGCAATTAGAGAAGTAGCGTTTAAAGTGAGGGAATTAGAATAGGTGATATTTATGGCAGGTCATAATAAAAATATATATCGTATATTAGCAATACATGAGTTTGCTGATACCTTGAAAGAAGGCGAACAGTTTCATATTAAAGAATGTGTTAATTTTCTTAACACTAGAAAAGCAACAGGAACAAACAGACCTCACAAACAAACGCAAACTGATAGTAGACAACTACCAATGTTATTAAGATATACAGGTATGTTTACAAGTCTTGGCTATGGAGAATGGGTATTTGACGGTGTGCCAATTAGTAGGGGGAATAAACAATGAAAGAGAGTATAACATATAAGATATTATATTTTATCGGATATGTATCAACTAAAATAAAGGAGTGGAAGAAATGAATATAAAGAAGTGGAGAGAAGATTTTCATTATGATATAGGCCATTCTGGATATATGGTATGGAGAGAACAATATATACCTGTTACCGTTGTTGGTAAAACGCATTATGAAAATGGTGCTAGAAAAGGTTCTGTTGTTGTAACTAAATGGAATCAAAAGAAGAAAGTAATTAAGTTATTTACTAAGAAAGAAGTAAAGGAGTTTTCAATATGAAAGTAGTATACGGCCATACAGATTCTATCTATGTTAAAATGCCTATGGAAAGAGCAGAAGAAACTTTAGCATTATTAAATAATCATGTTAGAGGGAAGTTTCCTAATCTTCTAGGTTTAGAAACACATCCTGTTAATTTAGAGTTTGAAAAATACTATCATTCATTAGGTGTAGGTACTACTAAGAATAGAAATGCAGGGCTTATCTCTTGGAAAGATGGTAAGCAGTTATCAGAACTTGAGTTTGTTATGACAGGATTTACTGCTAAGAGATTAAGTATAACAAAATTAGCAAGAGAAACTCAGATGAGTGTTCTCAAAATGTGGGTTGGTGAATATACTGAACAACAAATAACTTCTATGTTAAAAGAAGCATATAATCTGGTTCTTAATGGTGGTATAGATAGAGACTATATATCTAATAGAAGTAGATATAGAAGTGAAAGATTAACATATAAATGTAAACATTGTGATAAGAAATATTTATTGGAAGAAGCGTGTAAGTTACACAGCGAAGGTTATTGTTCTAAGTGTGGAAAAGATATAGATTTAGTTACATTAGAAGGAAAGAAGCCTAGTATTGGTTCTGGTATAGAAGGAGTTATTTGGAATAACCAAACACAACAAAACGAAATAGACGATTCATATGTATCTATTAGAGTGGCAGATGACTTGAAAAGACCCACATATATTAATCCGGTAACGGGTGTGAGAAAGAGACCTACATATATTTCTGCAAACACTAAAGAAGAATTGTTGAAATATACTCCAGATTGGGCGCATTATGCGGAGTCAATTTTAAAGAAGGCAGAACCAATATACAAAGCAATGGGGTGGAATCTTGACCCAATTAAACGAGATAATAATCAAAAGTCATTAGACGATTGGTGGTGAGAAATTGAAGAAAAGAATAATTATAACAACATATAAAACATATAAAGGAATGCTAAACATATATGATAGAACGTCACTTATGATTAGTGCATATTTGAATAGGAGAAATATAAAATGAGAATACAAGAAGCAGAAGGGTTCGATAAGAACTTTACATATCAATGGGATGTAGAGGATGATGTAACTATATTGAAGATAACTAAATCTTCTTTTGGTTCATTCCAATGGTGTCCTAAGAAATACGAGTTTAGTTACATAGACAGACTACCTCAAGATACATCCGAGGCTATGATTAAAGGTTCGGTAGTACATAATAGTAGGGAGGAGTTCTTTGATGTATTCGATATTAAGAAAGCAGAAACATTATCTAATGAAGAATTGATTACATATAATATGGGCTTACATCCTATTGATGACTATACTGATTTATACAGAAACATATCAGTATTTGAAGCAGATAGATTTACTAAAGCAAAGGAAGCAGGTAAAATAGAAAGTTATTTACCTGTTGTGAATGAAGTAATGTTAGATGCAGAATTGTTTATTCCACATGATATTAATCCTAAAGTTATATTAGAGAGAGATTATACCGTACATTTACAAGGTATAATAGATAGAATGTTTTTAGACGATGGACAATACGTTCCTATTGAATTAAAGACAGGTTTGTGGAAAGATTACAAGAGGACAATGATGAGAAAAGAAATGGCTTTCTATAAATTACTTGTTGATAATGCACCGGATGAAGCATTAGAGAAAGCAGGTCTTAGTAGAGATATAGACATAACACATTGGGGTTGGTATTACCCTGCATCTAATTATGTAGAAACTGAGCCTGTTAAGAAAACAAGTATCAAAGCAGTAATTAGAGGCATAACACAATTGATTAAAGCCTATGAAGATAAGAATGCAGGTGGTGGTGATTTCCCTACTAAGTATTATTTCAAGACTTGTCAACATTGTAGTTTCATGCCTCTATGTGATGCAGCACAATCGGATTGGTGATTAAATGACAGATAAAATAAAAGAAATAGTTAAAGAAAAATTAAGTAAAAAACAATGGACTTTTGATGAGATAAGTAACATAGCAGATGTAGTTGAAGAATTATCTGATACTTGTTATGATACACTAAAGGCTAAAGGAAAAGTAGACTTATTATGGGATGTAGAGATAGAAGATAACCTATCATTCGGTCAATTTTTCCAAGCATTAGTAAAGAAAACATTGAAATCAGAAATAGCAGTAATAGTAAAAGACGAATTAAAAGAAGCAGTAATACAATTTAAGGTGAATAAAAATGAAGTTTCCAAGACAAGTCTGGGCGGGCAGTCATTACAAAAACGCTCCTCAGATGAAAAGAAATAAAATGAATAGTAAAGAAGAGTTTGTTGATTGGGTTAATTTATTCAATGGCAAAATGAATTGTTATACGTCAGTATATGATTTTGAAAAGTATGCAGAAGATGATTCAGTAGATTCATCAGTAATATTAGATAGAGCATTCTTAGATTTTGATGCACACGGAGAACCATTAGAAAACGCTTACAAGGATGTATGTAATATAGCAAATATATTATTATCAGATGAAACGTATTTTAATATGTATTTTAGTGGGAAAGGTTTTCATATAATAGTGTACGGTGAGAGAGTATATGATATTAGAAGCATTCAAGCATATTTTACCGAATTGGTTCATGGTGCTAATACCCTTGATAGAAGTGGTGTTCAAGTTAAAAGACTACGCAGAATACCCAATACAGTTAATCTCAGCAGTAGTGGGCCATATTTCTGTATTCCTATATCATTTGAAGATTTAGCAGAAGGTTTAGATTACATTCTAAATAAAGCATTAACAGGTAATCATCAATCAATTAGATATGGTAGTAAATTAAAAGTGTGGCCTAAAGTTGCACCTATGAATATGGTAGACATAGAAGTTAATGCACCAAAACCGCCCGGAGAATTACCTATACTTCCCTGTTTATATAATGCAATTATGGTTGAAAACCCTAGCCATCATGCTAGAGTTTATCTAACTTTATGGTATAGAGATATACTTACAATGAGAGAAAGAAATATTCCATATGAAAGACAGCGTGAAGTAGTTGAGATAATAATGTCTGAGTTTAAAGCAATCTCTTCAAGAGAAGAAGTTTGGTTAGATTGGAATGAAGCAATTACTAGAAAGCACGTTTGGTTTGCAGTTAATGGTGGTTATCATGCACCTAGTTGTAAAGAAAAATTAATTCCTCAAGGTCTTTGTGTTGGTAGATGTTGGAGGTATTGTGAATGAGTTGTGAACCATTAAAACATGATTGGGAAGTAATAGAAGTATCTAGTGATAATCCATATCATAGTAGACCGAATGAAAAAACAATTATAAAGTTTAGATGTAGAAAATGTCTTGCATCAATTACAGGAGAGATAGAAAAATGAATAAGATAATAATAGATAGTAGAGAGAAGTCAAACTTGACTGAGTATGTTATATCAGAGGCTAGTTTAATAAATATATTAACTGAAAAACAATGGTTAGAGATAGGAGATTATGTATGTCAAGATGTATGTTTCGAAGCAAAATCCACTATTGATTTTCTACAATCTGTAATAAATAAAAGACTTTGGAATCAAGTAGATAATATGGATAGACACTATGAATATAGTATAGTAATAATTCATGGTTCTTTGTTTGAAGCAATGTCTTATCCTAAGTATGTGAATATGAAAATATCAGAACAGTTTCTAAAAAACAAGTTTTACGGTGCAATAGGTAGACTAACATTAGATACAGACTGCAAAGTATTTTGGGTAGAAAGCCCAAAGAAGGCGGCAAAATTAATTACAACTATATGTAAAATGCGGCCAATAGAAAGAAAAGTAATTCAGCCATCATTGCTTAAAAGAATAACAACAGATGATTTACGATTAGATATGCTATGTACCATTAAAGGAGTTAGTAAATCTAAGGCTGAGAAAATAATTAAAAGATATGGTTCTATAATGGAACTCGGAGAAGCGAGTGAAACAGAACTATGCACCATAGATGGAATTGGTGCAACATTAGCAAAAAGAATAATAGACACATTGAATAGTGAAAATAGAGTGATAGTATGAATTGGATAGAAAAAGATTATAATGAATATGAAGATGAAATGTTTTACAGTTTTGTAGAACAGAATGAAATAGTAGAAAGCGACAAATTGACCTTACCTAGAATAGTAGAGAAGTGGACTCAAGATGCGATAGAGGCATCTAACTTTAATGAAGTACCTGCTTCCATTGCGTTCTTTTCAGTATTAGGTCAATTGTGTAAAGATATGATAGCAATACCAAGTAACCTAAATGTTGATGATACCCGCATTCAGTTTCTTTGGATGCAAACATCAGGAACAGGTAAGTCAACTTTAACGAATTGGTTTCTACCTGTATTGAAATTAACATGGGAAACAATTAACGAAAAGCATGGAACTGAGTTTAGTCTGTTTGATATAACAGATTATACAGATGCAGCATTAATAGGTTCTTATGAAAAGAGAAGAGAACAAGTAGAAGATGATGAAGGCAGAACAAGAACTGTTGAAGTAGATGTAAAAATAGACGGACAGTTAGAAGGAGAAGGAATGGCAATTTGGGATGAGTTTGAGTATTCTGGTATATTTAAACAGACTCAACATAAAGAGAATGCTGTTGTATACCTTAATACTTTTATGAATACCTTATGGGGAGAAACATGGGAGATAAAGAAGAAACTTAAAGGTGGAGAAGTTTTAGTATGTAGATGTAAAAGGTCTGTGTATGCTACTACTTACATACCAAAAACACTTACTTCTGTAATTACAGAAAAAGGTGTTCTTCAAAGAATCTTAATATTTATTTATGAAGTACCTCAAGAACAACAGAAACAAATGAGAAGGCAATTAATTAAAGATTGGGGAACAGTAGGTAATAGACAATACGCTAGTATTGCATATGCTAAAAACTTCTTAACTCTATATGAAACCTTGAAAGAAAGATTCGATGAAGTAGAACAAAATCCAATGCAGGTTATGAGATTTAGTAAGGCTGCTAACGATGCACTAGAAAGAGAATGTGTTGTTATGGAAAAATATATTGAGAACAGTAGAGCCGAAGTGTTTGAATCAGTCGAAACATTCGTAAACAGAATGCTAAAACATATTCAGAAAATGGCTATCTTGTGTTCAGTAGCAGAAGCACCAAGCATTACGGATAAGAGTAAAAGATTTGTAGTAACACAAAATAATGTAATTCAAGCATCTTCTATAATTAGGAAGTGCTATAAGTCTCTCGTATCTTGGCTTGATGAGAGCCTACGAATAGAGAGGAAAGGACTTGAATCAAAAGCAAATATTGCAGTATTTAAGAAAGTATATCGTGAAACAGACAGTAAAGACGGTTGGGTAAACAAAAGCGTTTTATTGAGAAAGGTACGGCAAGAAACAGGAAGAGGACAGTCAACTATCTATAAGTGGTGGGCGAAAATTGAAGAATACTTTAATGAACAAACAATAAACAGAACAGTATATATTAAACTAAAGGAGGACAATAAATGAATAAATGGGAACATAAGTTTCTAGTATTTGATGCGGTAAATGGGCCAAAATCAGTAATAGATAACTTGAATACAGACGGACAAGAAGGTTGGGAATTAGCAACTATTATCTCTATCGGAGATGGTAGTCATATGATTGCATTTTTAAAGAGAGCATTAGAGATTAAAATGCCAGACCCAACAGAAAGCAAGAAAGCAGACATAGCAAGACTATGGGGCGGGGGTGACAATTAATGTGGCCTTTTAGAAAGAAATCTCTTTTAGAGAAAAGATTTGGTGGTAAAAGACCTAGAAGTAGAAAGGGGCATGATGAAACATGAATGATGTATTAGCCATAGATATAGAAACTAAGAATTATTCTTACGATATTGGGGGTTGGGGTAATACTCATATGTTTAAAGTATCAACTATTTGTACATGGGATGGAGATTCTGGCACAATTTATATTGATAAAGCAGTAGATGACTTAAAGAAATCTAATGTTCAAATTAAGCCTATCTCTCAATTAAAGTTTGATTTAGACGACCACTTAGAAAAGGGTGGAATATTGTTAGGTCATAATATAGTAGGTTTTGATTTACCCGTACTTAGAGATGCTTTAGATATTTATTGTATTACTAAATATTTAAACAAAAAAGCATATATAGATACAAGTGCTGATATATCAAAATCCGCAGGTGAAAGATATAGTCTTGAAAACTTATCAGTCCATACTTTAGGTGCTAGTAAACTAATGAATAGTGCCGATGCACCTAAAATGTGGAAAGCAGAAAAATATTCAGAAGTAGCAGAATATTGTTTGAAAGATTGTGAATTGGTTTATAACCTCTGGAAGTATGGGATAGACAACTCAGTAGTGAAGGGATTCAATGTTACTGCTGAGGAAATGCAAGAAATAGAGGTGAATTGGTAAATGAACACAATAGAAGGAATACTTTGGTTTATATTTATAATAACAGTATGTCTGTTATTTTTCGCTGCTTTTAGTAGTGATAGGGTATCTAACCAAACCATAGAAGAATATATGGATAATTTAATGGCTGACGAAAACCCTGATTGGGGTAAGAATCGTGGCACTTAGAGAAGTCTGTAAACAATGTGGAATTGAAACTATACCTAGAAGAATACTAGGTTTTTATGTTGGTTCTCCGCAGAAGGTTAAGATTTGGGAATGTAGAGAGTGTAACTCTTTATGGTCTGAAAAGGTCTTACCTTTAGCGGAGGCCAACTAATTTTTTTATGCCAAAATTGAAATCGGCAAAATCTAGCCTCAAAAATCGCTTATTTTTGCGAGGTTTATATGTCCTCAGTTTCCAGATGGATGTTGTTTAACACAACTTTTATTTCCATTCTTTAAATGATTCAGTCATAAATGCTTGCCACATTTTACAAGCACCATTATGGTGTGTTCTATCTTTCATTGAATAAACCTCCTTTCATTTTTTAATACATAAAAGAGGTGACAAACCTGCATACTAATAATAACAAAAAATGTATTAACGTAATACATAGACAATTCTATATCATACGGTTGAGATAGTATATGTTCTAATGTTGCCATGCCACTTTCACTCTAGTGTAGTTCTCACACTAGGTAGTTAATTTACATTGTGTTTTTTTCAGCAATCTACACCGTCAGTAAAACCATCTTTAGTTTTCAAATCTATGTAACATTGTTTAATTATGTTGTGTTGAGTTTTAGTAGCAGATTCATTCATCATAAACTTACCATTGAAACCACCAACAGGAATTGCACCATCAGCATATGCTTCTGCATTCGCGTATATTTTTCCATTGTATTCAACAGGAAATATTTTATTTCCTTCACTATCTATTTCTTTGTAACATCTAGTATCAAATATTACACATATTGCATCCCTGCATAATATTCCAAAGTTTGTATTATAGTCAATTTCTAAAGCCATCTTAATTCATCCATGTCGGTTTTGTTGGTATGTTGGCATAAGCCAATTGCGGTGTTGTGTAGTCCTGTGGTAGTGTTAATAAATCTTGTCTGTATTGTTCTAATTCTGTTTTTTGTGTTTCTGTTAGATTACTATATGGAATCGCCAATTGGTAAATATCCATTTCTTTTAGTAGTCCTTGTCTTATTCCTCTTAATTCATCCCATTCCATTTAATCACCTCAGAAGTTGTAACTCACCCATAATATAACTTGTGAATTATTCAAATCTGTTGAGCCGCTTTGTCTTTTTACCATAACTATATCACCTGCGCTGAACGATAATTCTACATCTGAACCTGTTTTTACTAATGTTGCGGCAGTACCACCATTACCCGAAGCGGGTTTTGTAAACTGTGCAGGGGTAAATGTAACATCCTTTATATCACTACCACTTGAACCGTTATTCTTTCTAATTCTAATTACATTACTTGTGCTAGAACTAGCAACATCTCCTGTAAATATACAAGTCATGGCTTTTACTGTACCTGCAAATGGCATTGGATAAGAATTAGGATTAGCAGAAGAACTTTGAACTGTTGGAACTCGGAAATCAACCGCATTTGTATCTAATGCGGCTCTTTCAAAGAATAGTGGTGTTAATGCACCTAATACAACACCATCACTATTACCTTCAATCCAAGTAACACCACCATCACCGGAACTTATTGATAATTGGTCGTCTGCTGTTGCACTTGGTACATCAGCCTTTCCAATTACAACATTGTTATTTCCGGTAGTGATATTATCACCTGCTTCATGCCCAATCGCAATATTGTCATCTCCCGTAGTTACAGCGTATAGTGCCTTGTAACCAAATGCTTGATTATTATGCCCATCTGTTATTCCCCAACCTGCACTATGACCTATTGCATTATTATATGCCCCTGTTCCGGCTGTGTAAAGTGATTGTTCACCTACGCTAACATTTCTTATTCCATTATGAGCGTATTGCGACATTCTTCCTACTGCTGTATTATAAGAAGCATCACCCGAATATAGAGCCTGTGAACCTACGGCAGTATTTCTTTTAGCAGTAGTTAATGCTGTTCCTGCTTGGTGTCCTATTACTACGTTATCATCACCTTCTGTTAAAGCGTCAAGTGTGTAATTTCCTATTGCTATGTTCTGTTCTCCACCATTAACAGAAGCACCGAGAGCATCATAACCTATTGCTATGTTATCTGATTCGCCATTTGCGGCATCCATCGCTTGATAACCAATTGCTATGTTTCTTGCACCCGTTCCAAGATTATACCCTGTATCTTTTCCAATAAGTACATTTCCTGAACCCGAAGTTAAGTTATATCCGGCAGAAGAACCTATACCAACAGTATAATCTGCCGTAGTGTTAAACAATGCGTTTCTTCCAACTGCTACTACTTTTTCAGCATTCAAAGTATTACTATCAAAATAACTTCCAATAATTACTGAATACCCTTTATTGTTAGCCATTGCATGACCCGCATAAGCACCAACAGCCACACTACCGTAATTGCTGTTAGTTAATAGAGCATCTTTTCCAATAGCGGTATTATCTTGACCGCCCGTTGCCCCGCTTAATGCTTGATGACCTAATGCAGTATTTCTATCACCCGAAGTTAATGCGTCTAATGCCCCTATTCCTACACCTGTGTTATGACTTGCACTATTTAATGTTCCATGAGATTGATGACCTATTAACAAAGAGCCTGTAAAATTAGTCCCTTCTGATTTAGCATCTGATAAACCATCTAAGTCAGAAGCACCACCAACAGCAGAACCTCCTACTGTTAATGAACCTGTAATATTTACTACACCTGATGCAGATATAGTCATCCTTTCTGTTCCGGCAGTTGAGAATCCTAGTATATCTGTTCCACCTCTATACATTCCTGTATTTTCATCTACCTCAAAAGTATATGTTGGATATGCAGCACTTCCGTTAGCCGAAGAAAGTAAAGTATTGTAAGATGTTCCGGCAAAATAAGCACTTCCAAACTTTTTACTTGCTGAACCTAAAGTGTAAGTATTATTGGTATCGGGAATAATATTAGCATCTACTTCATCTCCCCAAGAATCACCACCGCTAACAGTAGTCCATGAAACAGCAGCACTAGCACCACCGGAAGTTAATACTTGACCGGAACTTCCGGCAGCAGTTCCTCCAATTAATATTTCACCACTAGAACCAAATCTAAATCTTTCAGTTCCACCTGTTGAAAATCCTAAGTTATCAGCAGCAGGGAAATACATTCCTGTGTTTGTATCTCCTGTTGTAGAAAACGCTAAGTTTGATGCACTTCCGGCAGCAGACCTAATTCTAGATGCACTTGCTATAATTCCACCTGCATATAATGCTGCACTATTTGTACCCGCTTGACCTTGTACTGCAACTCTTCCATATTGGTCTATTTCAAATCTATTATTATCGGGGTCAGTATCATCGTGAACTTCAAACGCATTTCCTGTTCCTGTTTGAACAATCTTGAATAATGTTGTATCACTAGCATCTGTTAATTTTAATTGTTCTGAACCTGCCGTATCAGTCCAAGTTAAAGATGCTATACCATCTTCTGTTCCACCATTGTTATACAATAATTCAGTATCACTACCACCAACACTACCACTAGAAGCAGCAGTTAATCTTCCTTGATTGTCAACAGTAATACTAGCGTTAGTATAAGAACCCGCAGTAACAGCAGTATTTGCTAATTGGTCTGCACCTATACCATCATCAGCAAC
>Ga0209232_1000628_pt1 | contig 21014 bp, 12 predicted proteins | sample ETNvirenome_2_60_FD_184066 | JGI IMG/M metagenome (GOLD analysis project Ga0209232, IMG submission 184066) | Marine viral communities from the Pacific Ocean - ETNP_2_60 (SPAdes) (version 2) | ecosystem: Environmental > Aquatic > Marine > Oceanic | place: Pacific Ocean | collected 2013-06-22
GATGCCAAAAAAATGTTTACAGATAAAGTTGTCCCAATATCCGTTAATTATCCGTTTTTCTTCAAACCAATTCAAGACGGTATGGATCGGCCAAAGACTGAGTTGGCATATAGGGTTCCGGCATCGAAACTTACTAGAAGAAAGCTTGAATCGAATGAACAGCTTAGAGAACTAGAAGGATTAGACACTACTATTGATTGGAAAAATACGGGTGATAACTCTTATGATGGTGAAAAGCTAAAACTATTAGCTCATGATGAAAGTGGTAAGTGGGAAAGACCTGACAATATATTAAATAACTGGAGGGTCACAAAAACTACATTACGTCTAGGATCAAAGATCGTAGGTAAATGTATGATGGGCTCAACATCAAATGCTTTAGATAAAGGTGGAGACAACTTCAAAAAATTATACTACAATTCTGACGTTACTAAAAGAAATAGAAACGGACAAACGTCTTCTGGACTCTATAGCTTGTTCATACCTATGGAGTGGAACTACGAAGGATTCATCGATACTTATGGATTACCTGTCTTCATTAGAACTAAAAATACAGTCAAAGGAGTTGATGGTGTTGAAATTACAACGGGAGTTATCGAGCACTGGGAAAACGAAGTCGATGGATTAAAGAGTGATCAAGATAGTTTAAATGAATATTATAGACAATTCCCAAGATCTGAAGCTCATGCTTTTAGAGATGAAGCTAAAGATAGCTTATTTAATCTTGTAAAAATTTATGAGCAAATAGATTATAATCAAGAAATGAATTTAAACAAAGTTGTTAGTTGTGGTAATTTTCAATGGGTTAACGGGGTAAAAGATACTCAAGTTGAATTTAATCCAAACAGTAAAGGTAGGTTTAATATAACTTGGATCCCTGATAGAAATCTACAAAACAACGTAATATTAAAAAATGGAACTAAATACCCAGGTAACGAGCATATTGGAGCTTTCGGCTGTGACTCTTACGATATTAGCGGTACTGTTGATGGTCGCGGCTCTAAAGGAGCACTACATGGATTAACAAAGTTTTCAATGGAAGACTCACCGCCTAATCATTTCTTTTTAGAATATATATCAAGACCGCAAACAGCTGAAATATTTTTTGAAGATGTTTTAATGGCTTGTGTGTTTTATGGTATGCCAATATTAGCAGAGAATAACAAACCTAGGTTATTATATTATTTTAAAAGAAGAGGTTATAGAGGTTTTTCAATAAATAGACCTGACAAAGTTTGGAATAAATTATCCACAACTGAAAAAGAAATAGGTGGAATACCTAACTCAAGTGAAGATGTTAAACAAGCTCACGCTGCCGCAATAGAAGCTTATATCGAAGATAAAGTCGGTAGATTAGAAACAGGATTTGGAGATGTATATTTTCAAAAAACATTAGAAGACTGGGCTATATTTAACATAAACAACAGAACTAAACATGATGCTTCTATAAGTTCTGGTTTAGCTATAATGGCTTGTAATAAAAATAAGTACAGACCTGTACCATTTAAAAGAAGTAATGATATGAAATTAAATTTTAAAACTTACGATAACTCTGGTACATTATCAAAAATAAATAAATAAATGCAGATTTACACTAATAGTAATAGTACTTTTCCGGATCAAGTAGTTCCAGCCGCAGAGAAAGCTACTCAAGAATATGGGTTAGCAGTAGGTAGAGCTATAGAGGGTGAATGGTTTAGAAATTTTAGAGGAACTGGATATAAGTTCCAAACTAATTATACCTGGTTTCATACTTTGAAACTATACGCTAGAGGTGAACAACCTGTGCAGAAATATAAAGATGAGTTAGCTATTAATGGTGATCTATCTTATTTAAATTTAGACTGGAAGCCAGTTCCTATTATATCTAAGTTTGTTGATATAGTAGTTAATGGTATGTCACAAAGAAATTATGAAGTAAAAACAATGGCTCAAGATCCTGAGTCGCTTCAAAAAAGAACTGACTACGCTCAAAGAATAATACAAGATATAGAGCAAAAAGAATATATAGCAGCTGTACAAGAAACATTTGGCGTAAACATAGCTTTGAGTCAAACAGGTGATAATACTCCTGAAACGCTTGATGAACTTCCTGCTCACATGCAATTAAATTATAAGCAATCTATAGAGACAGCTCAAGAAGAACTAATAGATTATGTTTTAGATAAAAACAAATATGATTTAATTAGGAAAAGATTAAATTATGATTTAACAGTTTTAGGTATATCTTGTGTAAAAACTTGTTTCGACTTATCTGAAGGTATTACTGTTGATTATGTAGATCCAGCTTCCTTAGTATATTCTTACACTGATGATCCTAATTTTCAAGACTTGTGGTATGTTGGAGAAGTTAAAAACTTAACGATACCAGAGGTTAAAAAGAAATTTCCAAATCTAACGCCTGAAGAAGTTTCTATGTTAGAAAAGTATCAAGGTCATCAAGAATATCTTAGAGACTGGAATGGTAGATACGACGATAATACAGTTCAAGTATTGTTTTTTGAATATAAAACTTTTACAGATCAAGTATTTAAAATAAAAGAAGGTCCTAACGGACTAGAAAAAGCTTTAGAGAAACAAGACACTTTTTTAGCTCCTGAAGATTCTAAGGGATTTTCTAGAGTATCTAGAACAATAGAAGTATTATACAGCGGTGCTAAAGTATTAGGACACCCAATGATGATGCAGTGGGGCATGGCTCAAAATATGACAAGACCTCAGTCAGATTCTACAAAAGTAAATATGAGCTACAATATAGTTGCTCCAAGAATGTATAAAGGTAGAATAGAATCACTAGTGTCACGTATAACAGGTTTTGCTGATATGATTCAAATAACACATTTAAAATTACAACAGGTAATGTCTAGGATGGTTCCTGACGGTGTTTATTTAGACATGGATGGTTTAGCAGAAGTTGATCTTGGTAATGGTACTAATTATAATCCAGCTGAAGCTTTAAACATGTATTTCCAAACAGGTTCTATTGTAGGTAGATCAATGACTCAAGATGGTATGGGCAATCCAGGCAAGGTGCCTATACAAGAATTACAGTCAAGTTCAGGTGGTGCTAAAATACAAAGCTTAATACAGACTTATCAATACTACTTACAACTCATAAGAGATGTAACCGGACTTAATGAAGCAAGAGATGGATCTATGCCTAATGCTGATTCATTAGTAGGCTTACAAAAGCTAGCTGCTGCTAATTCAAATGTAGCTACAAGACATATAATGCAAGGTGGATTATTTTTAACATTAAAAACTTGTGAAAATATATCTTTGAGAGTTAACGATGCTTTACAGTTTCCTATAACTAAAATGGCTTTACAGCAAAGTATCAGCATGTATAATGTGGCTACGTTGATGGAAACTCAAGATACTCAATTAAGAGACTTTGGTATATTCATAGAATTAGAGCCAGATGAAGAGGATAAAGCTCAACTAGAACAAAACATTCAAGTATCTTTACAAACTCAGTCTATAGACTTAGAAGACGCAATAGATATAAGGCAAATAAACAATTTAAAGTTAGCTAACGAATTACTTAAAAAACGTAGAAAGCAAAAGCAGAAGAAAGATCAGGAAATGCAGCAAGCTAACATAGAAGCTCAAGCTCAAGCAAATGCTCAAACTACTGAAGCTGCAGCAATGGCAGAAGTGCAGAAACAACAAGCCTTAGCAGAGACATCAATACAAATAGAAAAAGGTAAGTCTCAGTTTGAAATACAAAGAATGCAAATTGAAGCTCAAATTAAAAAACAATTAATGGCTGAAGAGTTTAACTACAATATGCAACTAAGTAGAGCTCAAGCTAGTAATAAAGCTGCTAAAGAAAAAGAAATTGAAGATAGAAAAGATAACAGAACTAAGCTTCAAGCAACTCAACAAAGTGAGATGATCTCACAGAGGAAAAATGACGGTACTCCAATAAACTTTGAATCATCTGGTAATGATGTATTAGGTGGTTTTGGATTAGAAGAATTTGGACCTCAATAATTTTATATTAACTATTATATTATATTATGTCAAAAGAAAAATCAGAAACAAAGGAGGCTCCTGACGGGACTCTGGAACAGGGTGAATTTAAATTAAAAAAGAAACCTAAAAAATTAACACAACAAGAAGAAACAACTAAAGTTGATTTAACAAAAAAAGAGGAAGATGCCAATACAGAGCCAAGCACAGTGGACGTATCTACAGAAGAACCTACCGGAAGTATTCAAGAAGTTGAAATATCCGAACCAGAGGTTCAGCAAACTGAAGAAAAGAGCGAAGAAAAAGTAGAAGAAAAAGAAGAAGAAGTTACTGTAATAAACGAAGTAACAGAGGAAAAGGCTCCTCAAGAAGAACCTGTTAAAGAAACAACACCTAAAATAACAGTACCTAAAAATATAGAAAAGCTTTTAAGCTTTATGGAAGATACTGGTGGTACTTTAGATGATTATGTTAATTTAAATAAAGACTACTCTAAGTATGATAATGAAGAAATACTAAGAGAATATTATAAAAAGACTAAACCTCACTTAGATTCTGAAGAGGTTGGATTCTTAATAGAAGACAACTTTGCTTGGGACGAAGATGAGGATTCAGAGCGAGACGTAAGAAAGAAAAAACTTGCTTTGAAAGAAGAAATTGCTGAAGCTTATAATTTTTTAGAAAGTTCTAAGAGTAAATATTACGACGAGATCAAGTTGAGACCGGGCGCTACTCAAGAACAGCAAAAAGCTATGGACTTCTTCAATAGGTATAACAACGAACAAACAGCACAAAAAGAAAGATACAGTAGGTTTACTAAAGGTACTGAAGATTTTTTCAAAAAAGATAATTTCAAAGGTTTTGATTTTAACGTTGGAGAAAAAAAGTTCAAGTACAATCTTAGTAATTCCGAAAGTGTGGCTCAAGATCAAGCTGATCTCGGTAATTTTGTTAAGAAGTTCTTAGATAAAAACGGAGAAATCACTGATTATAAGAAGTACCACAAAGCTCTTTACGCTGCTAATAACACTGACAAGCTTATAAATCATTTTTATGAACAAGGTAAAGCTGATGCTGTTAAGGAAATGTCTGCTAAATCTAAAAACATAACTTTAGATGAAAGACCAACTAACAACGGTAATGTTTTTGTTAATGGTATAAAAGTAAGAGCAATAAGTGGTGTTGATAGTTCTAAGTTAAAAATTAAAACAAAAAATAAAACTTAAAACAAAAAATCATGGGATTTAAAACTGGTGGGGCTTTCCCCGCGTCGATTACGCCAATGCCTGAAAAGATTGCGCAACCGACAAATTATATAAACTTCCAAAATGATGCAGGAACTGGTTCTGGAGCTGGTAAAGCTGAATTTACTCAGTGGTTACAACAGTACCTACCTGAATTATATGAATCGGAAGTAGAAAGATACGGAAACAGAACTTTATCTGGTTTCTTGAGAATGGTAGGAGCTGAAATGCCAATGACTTCTGATCAAGTTATTTGGGTTGAGCAAAATAGATTACACATCGCTTATGATAATGTAGATAATAACGGAACTGATACTTTAACTATTCCAAATGGTGAAAACAACGCTGTAAGAGCTAATCAAACTATTGTTGTTTCTGATGGATTTAATACATTAAAATGTTTAGTTAAGTCTTCATCTTTACAAGCTATCACTGCTTTACCATATACTGCAAATAATCTATCTGGATTAGGTGCAAAAGTTAAGCTATTTGTTTATGGTTCTGAGTTTGCTAAAGGTACTAACGGAATGGTTGGTTCAATTAGTCCAGTTCCTCAAACTTACCAAAATTCACCAATCATCATGAAAGATAAATTTGAAGTATCAGGTTCTGATGCTGCTCAAATTGGTTGGATTGAAATAGCTACTGAAGATGGTTCTAATGGATACTTATGGTATTTAAAAGCTGAGTCTGAAACTAGATTAAGATTTGAAGATTATCTTGAAATGATGTCTGTTGAAGGTGAGCTTGCTGCTTCAGGTTCTGCTGCTCTTGATGACATGGGTGCTAATGGAGGTTTTACAACTTCTGTCAAGCCAAAAGGTACTCAAGGTTTATTTGCTGCTATCGAAGATAGAGGTAATGTATGGAACAATTTTGCTGGTGCTGCTGCTCCTGGAGCTGGTGCATTAGGTGATTTTGATGCTATTCTTAAGCAATTAGACAAGCAAGGAGCTATTGAAGAAAACATGTTATTCTTAAACAGAGCTACTGCTCTTGATTTTGATGATATGATTGCTGCTCAAGCTGGTGGAGGTTATGCTTCTACTCAAGCTGCTTCTTACGGTTTATTTGACAATGAAGCTGAAATGGCACTTAACTTTGGATTTGCAGGATTTAGAAGAGGTTCTTATGACTTCTACAAAACTGACTGGAAATACTTAAACGATGCTACTACTAGAGGTTTAACATCTGATATTGATGGTGTTATGGTTCCTGCTGGTACTACAACTGTTTATGATCAAATGTTAGGATCTAACATCAGAAGACCTTTCTTACACGTAAGATATAGAGCGTCTGAAGCTGATGATCGTAGAATGAAGTCTTGGATTACTGGTTCTGTCGGTGGTGCTTACACTTCTGATCTTGATGCTATGGAAGTACATTTCTTAACTGAAAGATGTTTAGTAACACAAGCTGCTAACAATTTTGTATTGTTTAAGTCAACTGTATAATTATTAACATTTTAAAGAATAGAAATTATGGGATATTTAAAGTTAAAAAAAGCTGGTGAATCATGTGATTTAATACCAGCTGGTAACATTGTATATGTTAAAGGTACAGAAGGTGCTGCTGAAAGTGGTGCTGGTCAATTAGACGGTGCTGCTCCTTATGTTGAGATAGTACAAGCAGTTTCAACACAATCTGATAAGTTAATTGCTAACAAAGTAATAGTAGGCCCTGCTACAGGTGATGTTGCTACTACAACTTGCAAGAAAATTATGCAAGATGCTGTTAACGCTGCAATCATTAAAGCTGCTCAAGCCGAAGGCTTAGTAGTTGAAGTTGATTTTAGCGGAGTATTAACAGATGCTAATTACACTGGAACAACTTCGGATGTTACTAGTGCTGCTCCAATAGAGTACGATATTTCTGGAAGTTAATTCAGAAATTTAACAATAAGATCCCGCTTCGGCGGGGTCTTTATTAATTATTATATTATATTATATTATGGAAACAAAAGAAAAGAAAAAGCCTGTGGCTAAAGCCGAGGCAGCTCCAGAAGTAAAAAAAGATACTTGGGAGTATAAAGATAGAAATTATTATTTAACCTTTGATAAGGAACCTTTAACTTATAAATTAGCATCTAGACACACTTCTAGACATCCGCTAATGTGGTATGATCCAGAAAAAGGTTATAATAGAGAAATTAGATATGCTACTAACCAAAAGTCTATTTTTGTTGATGAACAGAATGGACCTGTAACTTTAGAGCATATAATGTTTGAAAATGGTACTTTAAGTGTACCTAAAGAAAAATCACAACTTCAAAAACTGCTTTCATTATATCACCCTAGTAAAGGAAAACATTATGATGAGTTTGACGCTGTTGAAGAAGCTAAAGATGATTTACAAGATTTAGAAAATTCATTAGCTGCTATGAACTTAGCTTATGAAATAGATATTGACAAAGCTGAGGCAATATTAAGAGTTGAAGAAGGCTCTAGCGTATCTAAGATGAGTTCTAAGGAACTTAAAAGAGATTTATTGTTGTTTGCTCAAAGCAAACCTAGACTGTTCTTAGAACTTGCTAATGATGAAAACGTAGAGCTTAGAAACTTTGCTATAAAAGCTACAGAAGCTGGAATCATTAAGCTTTCTCAAGACCAAAGATCTTTTTCTTGGGCGTCTAATGACAAAAAGCTTATGAATGTTCCTTTTGAAGAAAACCCATATTCAGCTATGGCTGTTTGGTTTAAAACTGATGAAGGTATAGAAGTTTATAGATCTATACAGAAAAAATATAAATAACAAGTGATTATAATAAAGGCGGCTATGCGGCCGCCTTTTTTATTTAAATAAATACTAAAAATGGTAGATGTAAATGTAGTGTACAGAACTGTCTTGTATATATTAAACAAAGAACAAAGAGGATTTTTAACCCCAGCTGAGTTTAACAAAGTAGCTGAGCAGGTTCAACTTGAAATATTTGAACAATATTTTGAAGATTTAAACCAACTGTTAAGAGTACCTCAAACAGATAATGAGTATGCTAATAGACAGAAACAACTAGAACAAAAAATTAGTATTTTTGAAACTTATGGCAGCTCAACTTATGTAGCTGTACCTGACCCAGCTAATCCACCTCCTAATGCTAGAACTTATACTTTACCAACTGACATGCATAGATTAGGAACAATATCTTACAAAGATAAAGCATTGCAAGAAATGCAAAGAAATGAATACTTGTTAGCTTACAGATCACAATTAACAAGGCCTACAGAGCAATACCCAGCTTTTTATGCTAGTGGAACTGGTAGTCCAAATGGTGCATTTACACAAGCCGCACCAACACGTATAAAAGTCTTTCCAGATACTATCACTGAAAATTTACCAACTTACTATGTTAGAAAACCTAAGTCTCCAGTTTGGGCATACACTATAAACGCTGATACTGGTGGTTATGTATATCAAGGTGCTGCTGATTCAGGCGCTACTCCAACAACTGGATCAGTACAGTTTGAGTTAGATGCGTCAGAACAGGTTAACATAATATTAAACATATTAATGTATTCTGGAATAATAATAAGAGATCCTAGTGTTGTTCAAGCAGCATCAGCTCTTGTGCAACAAGATGAACAAAATGAAAAATCATAATAAATGGGCTTAATAACTGAAACTAATGCGAAATATTACACAGGGTCACAGTATTATACTGCAACTACTAGCCCTAGCACTTCTAATGTACCATATAAAGGAGATGTAATACTGCACGATGATGGCGAAGGTAATCCTGTTGGACCTGCTAATTATTTTGTAGCTGTTAACACATCTGCAGATCCTACTACTTTTACTAAATTAGCGGTAGGTACTTATTCTTTAAATTCAAACCCTAACTGGTTAGAAGGCGATCCTAACTTTGGCAGTCAAAGAATAGATTTTAACCCAGCTATTAATGGAGCTGTAAACCCTAGAATAAAAGTACAATTAAAAAACCCAGCTCTATGGCATAATTACGGTAGTTATTCTTATATAACACTAGAAGAAGTTATAACTAACTTTTTAGTAGCTTACGTTGGTGCTGGAAAAATAATAGCTAACGTAAGAAGAACTGACGTTATGTTTCATGCTAAAAGAGGATTACAAGAATTTAGTTATGATACTTTAAAATCTGTAAACTCTATAGAACTAGACATAACCCCTTCTAATACAGCTGTAATACCACAGGATTACGTTAACTACGTAGGTGTTTATAGAATAGATGGTTTAGGCATAAAACATCCTATACATCCAGCGCAAAACTTAACAAGTAATCCCTTGGAAGTTCCAATACAAGATTCTGAAGGATTACCAACTCACGGTGAACAAGGTCAAATGATACAAGCAGATGAGTCTGAAACATGGAAAAGATGGCAAGAAGCTAATGACAATAATATTATTGGATTAAACCCAAATGAACCTGGTTTTAATACCAATGCTAACATATATCAGCAAGATTGGTGGAACTATGCTTATGGTCAAAGATACGGTTTAAACCCTGTAACAACACAAAATAATGGCTGGTTTACTATATCTGAAAGAGAAGGTAAGTTTATGTTTAGTAGTAATCTAAAAGGTCAAATGATAATATTAGATTATGTTTCTGATGGTTTAGCTTATGATGGAACTAGTAGAATACCAAAGATGATTGAAGAGGCAATGTACATGCATATAGCTTATTCTATATTATCTACAAGATCTAATGTTCCTGAATACATTGTTCAGCGTTTTAAAAGAGACAGAAGCGCTAAGTTAAGAAACGCTAAAATAAGATTAAGCAATATAAAACTAGACACTTTCATACAGCAAATGAGAGGTAAATCTAAATGGATTAAACATTAAATTAAATGGCTGAATCAAGAAATACTTTTACGGACTCTAGAATGAATCAAGATCTAGATGCCAGACTAATACAACCTGGAACTTACAGAACTGCAACTAATATAGGTATAAGCAGATCAGAAGGTGACAGTGTTGGTTCTCTGGAAAATGTTCTTGGTAATTTTAAGGTTTCAGATTTTGGTGTTACTGAAGAAAATATTAGAGTGATAGGATGCATATCAGATGTTGTTACTAACTATATAATTGTTTTTTTAACTAACTACACTGATAACTCTGTAGACAATTTATCTAATTTTGCTAATGCTGAATCAAAGCACTATATAGCACTGTACAACACAAATACACTTCAATCTAGTATATTGGTTAGTGGTAACTGGTTAAATTTTTCCACTACACACATGATAACGGGTGTGAACATGGTAGAGGGTTTATTATTTTGGACTGATAATAGAAATCAACCTAGAAAAATAAATGTAGAAACTGCTTTAAATAACTCTAGTTATTATTACAATGAAGATCATATCTCAGTGGCTAAATATTACCCATTTGAGCCAATATCTTTAATTTATTCTACAATAACAAGTTATAGTATAAACTCTTATTTAGACCCTACATCCGGGCAAAGAGCTGATTATGTAAACAAACCCGACGCTTGGGCAGCTGTAGGTGTTAACGGAGCTGCTACAAATGGGCAAGGATTAACCTTTAATGTTACAGCAACAGATGTGAATGACAACCCTTCTAGCTTATCTATAAATACACCGGGCGATGGTTATACTAATGGAGAAGTTGTCTGGCTTTATGGTTCTTTAGCATCAAATCCAGTAGCTATAACATTGACAGTTCAAAAAACAGCAGGAATGCAAGATGTTGTTAGTGAAAAGCTCCCTGACGCTACTAATAACAATCCTTTTTATGACTCTACTTACGATGGTGATCCTGAATTTATGAAGGATAAATTTATTAGATTCGCTTACAGATTTAAATTTGATGATGAAGAATATTCTTTAATATCACCATTTACTCAAGAGTGCTTTGTGCCTATACAAGATGGTTATTTTAAAGGGGAAGATGAAATTAAAACTTATCAGAGTAGTGAAAACTACGTTATGGAAAATAAAATAAATAACGTAAGAATATCAATACCTTCGCCTATTGACTTTGTTACTCAACAAAATATATTGTTCAACGATATAAATGATAAGTTCAAGGTTAAAGCTATAGATATAATATATAAACAGTCTAATGAGTCTGTTTTAAGAGTTGCTCACACTATATATCCAGAAGATTGGGCAAGTAATAATAGTCAATCTTTTCTTTATAATTATAGGGGATCTAAGCCATTTAAAACTTTGCGAGAATCAGAGCTTCTTAGAGTTTATGATCAAGTACCTGTAAGAGCTTTGTCTCAAGAAATAGCAGCAAACCGAGTTGTTTATGGTAACTTTATAGATAAGCCAACACCTCCTACAGCTTTAAATTATACTGTTGGATCCGATTTTAAAGGTGGCATTGGTGGCGCTGTTGATAGTGATTTAAGAATAGAATATCAAAACCATACGCTAAAACAGAATAGAACTTATCAAGCAGGTGTTGTTTTATCTGATAGATATGGTAGACAATCTACAACTATATTATCTTCCCAAGATAACATAGTAACACCTACTGGTTCTACAACTCAAGGATCAAGCTATTATCACCCTTATAAATCTGGAAGTAATACTAAGTCTGCTAATACAGATTTTTCTTATTATAGTCCAACAATGAGTAATAGTGTACCTAGATTAATATCTACTAACGCTAGTGGTGGTCCAGACACTTGGCCAGGAGACGCTTTAGAAATGACGTTTAATACGGTAATAGCATCTACAAAAAGCTCAACTACTGGAGAGCCAGGTTTATTCTCAAGTACAAATCCATTAGGTTGGAATAACTGGAAAGTTGTTGTAAAGCAACAAGAGCAAGAGTATTACAATGTTTATTTCCCAGGTTTATTAAATGGTTACATTGACGGAGAATCAAAAGATCCGTTAAGCGCTAGTAGCACTGAGCCTATAGGTCACTTTGCTTTACTAGGTGATAACATAAATAAAGTTCCTAGAGATTTATCTCTGTTAGGTCCTAATCAAAACATATTTAGATCAGGAAGACCTACATTTAACGAAGACCCAGATTATTATACTTCTGTAAATGCTGAAGGTGAAAAATTTACACTAGACCCTTATGACCCTGCAGATGAAGCCATATTAAAGACTAAAGATAGAAAAAGAGATTTAGATAGTGGTAGTCAAGTAGACAATGCTAGTATTAAAGTGTACCCAAGGGTGTTAAATTACTGGAAATCGGGTCAAACCCCATCTACAGATCCTAAATTTATATCTCAATATTATAATGCTCAATGGTACCCAGGTAGTGAATATGATACAATAGTTACAATAGGAACAGGTACTGAATTAGGCTTATGGTCACCAGCCGCTCCATCTCCTTTTGATATTGCACCAGTATTTTACTCATATCAAAATAACCCATTAATAGCTAAAGTAGAACTAACAGATACTACTGCTGGTGTAACAGGCCCTAGTCCTAAAGCTGGAAAATTACATTATGAAATAACAGGAGTTCCAACTAGAGGTAACAATTACGTAACTGGAAGTGAGAATTTACAAAGTAAAGCCCATACAAGTGAAAATCCTCAACAAGGTTTATTATTTAATATAACAACAGTACTAGACGTTAATAACGCTAGAGTTTCAGATGAAGGTACAGAAGGTAAAATAGCTGACGATGGAATTGAAATATCTAACTTAGACGACAAAAGAATAAGAGGTTTTAGTCCAACTATTAGTTACAACAATAGGGGAGCTGGTAAAGTTGATATAGATATTATAGGTGGTGATAATACAGGTAAAGTAACCGTATTAACCACAAAAAACGAATATCCAGGTAAAATGGTTCCTCAGCTATCTGTTTACGAAGTAAAGCCTTTAGCCTCAAAGCTAGATATATATTGGGAAACTTCTACAAGTGGCTTAATATCAGAACTTAATTCAAACATAGTTAACAATAATTTATATTTACCAACTGAAATAAGACCTGGAGATGTTAGTTATTATCAAACTGAAGCAATGGCTCAAGGCACGATGGTTACAGCTCTATTTAAAGCTAGAAATTATAGAGGAGACTTACTAAATATTGAATCAGCTTCTATAGTTAGAGTTGATAAAATAAATGCTAATGGCAGTAGGTCAGACGTTACTAGCAAGTTTGCTTTACAGGCCCCATCATCTGGACAGATAAGAATAAAAACAAATGCAGCGTTTAACTATGGTACAGTTGGGGAGGATTATATATTTACTTTAAACATAGCAACTGAAAATGATCCAGCTTCTCAATCAGGTAGTTTATTACAAACAGAATTAACTGTAAATGGAACTTTAACTAATATATCACCATCTGCTCCATCTATAGCTAGTCCTCAAACAATTGTGTGGGATTTAAGTAATTCTGCATCTGGTGGAACTTCTTTAGCTAGTATACTAGGTCTTAATGGAGGTCTTTTAAATCCAAACACAATACAAAATTGGGTAATATACAATGTCCAGCCATATAATGATATTGATAGTACAAAATTACCTGTAAAAGACAGGTTTATAATATACAGAAATACTACTGTAAACCCAGAAGTTGGAACTATAATATTAGATCCTACATTAGTAACAACTGGCCCTCCAGGTTCTAGCTTTGTAGACACGCCTGTGTATTATTACCCAGATCCAAATGTTCCAAGTAATAAAACTCCGTGGAAATACCCTTTGAGAGTTCAATTATTTGATGAGGCTGGTAGAGTTGGTCCAAATGGTTCTCCTTATGAGATAACTGTAGTATTTGGTACTTAACGAGTAAACGTATAAAAAAACAAGTAATTATATTATTATGGGTTATAAAGTTCAAGTAAAATATTTTAACTCTTTTTGGAATAAGAAGATAATGGAAAAACAGGTTAACCTACCTAATAACCCTGGTCAACCAAAATGGCCTGGGCTACCTTGGAATCCTAGTTTTACACCGTCTAATAGCAGCGCACCTGTATCTTATCCTACTTTTCCAGCTAATTATCAAGGTAATCAATCTGAAACTGGCTGGACTAATTACTATGTTGAAGAATCTAGATATAAAGGAGGTTTTAACAATGCTACTGTAACGTTAGGCGTAAGGGCTTATGCTATTACTGAGAGCAGAGAAATGCAAGACAGATCTAGTAGCTTGATATATTCAGGTGTTTTAAACACTAGAACAGATTATAATAACACTAATGTGTTTTCTATAGCTGATGCTATAACAAAAGATTTAAATCCTCAAAACGGATCTATACAAAAGCTTTATACGGAAAATACCAACTTAATGGTTTTTCAACAAAACAAAACCGGATATATTCTTATAAATAAAAATGCTATATATTCGGGTAGTCAAGGATCTGCAGAGGGTGGAGGTATAAACTTTTTAGGACAGTTAATTCCATTTGCAGGTGAATATGGTATAAGTTCTAACCCAGAAAGCTTTGCTTTTTATGGGTATAGAAAATACTTTGCTGATAAATATAGAGGCGTAATGTGTAGAGTATCTGGTGATGGCATAACTGAAATATCTGGTTATGGTATGAATGATTTTTTTAGAGATAACTTAGCTAAGTTAAAAGATAATTTTCAAACAAGAACTATATCACCTACGGTAGGTGCGTTCTCAACAGCTGCAGGTCAAACAGAATTAACGGCAATAACAGTACAGAATGTTAGTATAGAAGAGGTTGACTTAGGTTCTATAATAGATGTTAAAATAACTAATAAAGATAGTGGTAATGTTGAGGCTGAATATTCTGGTAATGTAAAATTCACCGCTACTAGTGGATCAGATTTAATAGTTCATCTACTGCCTAATATAACTGGATTAACTGAGTCAACCGCGTTGAAAGCAGAGGTAAGCATATCAAGTGTTTATAGAGACAAAATTTTAGCAGGTTGGGATATTCACAATAAGTTTTATACTGTGTCTCTTCAAACTTTACCTAGGTATTTTTCAACTGCTAGTGATACTTTTTCTACATTAAGTTACGAAGAAAGAGTGCCGCAAGGTGGAGCATGGACAAGTTTTTTCACATACAAACCATCTATAATGGTTAGTTTAAAGGATTCATTTTACAGTGTTATTGATAAATCTTTATATAAGCATTACTATAGAGATTTAACTACTTTAGATGAAGACAGAGGCAACTTCTATGGCGTTAAAGAACCATCAAGCATAACTTTTATATTTAATCAAAACCCTACTACAGTAAAGAATTTTAATACACTTTCTTATGAAGGTAGTAACGGTTGGGAAGTTGAGTCTATGGTTTCAGATTCAGAAGGCATTGAGTCTGATGGACCATTTCCATCTAGTACACCACTTAGCTTTTCTCAAGACACTCAATATAGAGATTCAGCTAGACCTGTAAAAAGTTATTTAGAAGGAGCATATCAAGATGGCGGTGTAACATTTAGATCAGGTTTTGATAGAAAAGAAAATAAATATGTAGCTAATATAGTAAATAACAGCCCTCAAAGACCTAGCGAAATAATATATGGTAGTGATGTTAGTGGTATAAAAGGTTATTTTACAACTATTAAAATGAAAACAGACGCAACAACACAGCCGGGTGGTGAAAAAGAATTATTTTCGGTTGCAACAAATTTTGTAATATCATCTAATTAAATGGAATCAATTAATAAATTAAATAAATCTTCAGAAGAAAAACTAGTAGAAATAGCTAAACAATCGTCTTTAATGGACAAAAAAACATTTAGAGAAAAAATAACAGATTTTTCTGAAGTTTTTAAAGCTAATGAAAATACTTATGGTTTTGGAACTATAGTAGACGATAATAATCCATTAGAGCATTTTTTTGGAGATGGCACTTATATTAGAAAAATAACAATGCCGCCTAACCAGTTAATAGTAACTAAAATTCATAAAATAAAACATCCTTATTTTATATTAACAGGGTCTATAACTGTAATAACTGAAGATGGAGTTCATAAGTTATCTGCTCCTCATTTTGGTATAACTATGCCAGGAACTCAAAGAATTATATACGTTCATGAAGAATGTGTTTTTATAACTGTACATCCAACTAGCAAAACTGACGTAGAAGAAATAGTTAAAGATGTTACAGCAGAAGACTTTAATGACCCAGTAATAAAAATAAATTAATATGCTTTTAACAATAGGACTAACAGGAGTAGCTTTAACAATAGCTACTATAGGAGCCGCCACAGCAGCTGCTGGAGCTATAGGATCAGGTGTTGTTGCAACTAACAATGCTGTTAAAAATAAAAGATCAGCACTACTAGAAGCGGCCAAAGCCAAAAGGTTAGAAAAACAACTTGAAGCTTTAGAGCAAAGTAGACAGCCTGTAATAGATCAATCTCAAAAAATTAGAAATTTAAAAAACCAAGTTAGTAATCCTTATGCTAATTTAGGTGTGGCTATGCAGAGTGCTAATCTTAAGATAGAGCAAACTGATCAAGCTTTAGCTAACACTTTAGAAACTATAAATGCTACAGGTTTAGGAGCTGGTGGAGCATCTGCATTAGCAAAAGCTGCTGCACAAAGCAAAGCGGAAGTAGGAGCTAGTTTAGAAGTACAAGAATTGAATAATAACAAGTTGCGAATAGAGGGAGAACAAAAAGCTCAAGACACTAAAATAAACATCGAGAAACAAGCTTTAGCAGAAGAGGTGGCAGCGTTTGAAAGACAAGATGAAAGAGATGTTCAAAAAATGAATAGGTTAGCAGGCTTACAAGATAGAGCCATGCAGAATCAAATGATGTATCAACAAGCTGCTCAAGAACAATCGATGCAAGCGATGGGAGCGGTTACAGATTTAGGTACTTCTATGATGAGTATGGCAGGGGGAATGCCAGGTGGTGGTGGAGTGCCAAGTGGAACACAGTTAGCTATCCCTGGTCAAGGTGGATATGGAGCTACTACACCGTCTGGAACTACAACAGGATTAGACGCACAAGGCAATCAAATGTCTTATGCGCCTGGCTATAATCCAAATGCTTCATCTGATAGAAGATTAAAGAAAAATATTAAACATATTGGTAATTCAGATTCAGGACTAAAAATATATACGTTTGAATATATTGATAAAAAAGGAGTTTACAAAGGAGTTATGTCAGATGAAATACCGAGCAATGCCATTACAAAAGATGCCAATGGATATGATTTAGTAGACTATTCTAAAATTGATGTTGAATTTGAAAAAATTAAATAATGGGAGCATACGATAATCCACAACAACTACTAACAGCTAATATGTTAAGACAAGAAAGTGCTAGAAAGTATACTGGACAGTTAGCTAAGACATTTGAAGCTTTTGCAAAAGAAAGAAGATTACAAGCTGATGCAGCTGAAAAAGCTATTAGAACAAATCAAACGGCTGCTCAAAGTGCTTATGATAAAGAGTACATGGAGATAACAGGTATGGCAAATAAACTTGGTATAGGTGATAAAGCTGAGGCATCCTCTATGAACGCTAGGATAAAAGAGCAATTAGTTACTATAGGTATAGAGATGAATAATTCTATAAGAGAAGCTGGGCCAGACGCTAGTGCAATGCAAATTAGTCAAATAAAGTTAAATGCTATGGATAAGATGCAAAGCTTAAAAGGATTTGTTGATAATATTCAAGCTGGATATAAAGAATATTTAGCATCTAAAAACCTACCACCAGGAGCTGAAGGTGAAATAGACGCAACATATAATTCTAATTTATATAATCTATATGAAACATGGGGAGATAATAAAGCCGGAACAGTAGATTTTGTTTATGATGCTAATGGATGGAATTTATCTAGCTTTGATGAAAATAATGAAGTAAATCCAAATGTAGGTATAGTTAATGCTGGATCAATGATTAATAAAGCTACTATGGATTACTCAGAAGGTAAAACAGGTAAGACTGTATATTTTAGATCAAGTGTAGATCCAACTTCTGAAATAGAAGGATTACTAACAGATGAGTTTATAGCTAAGCTTCCTGATGAATTTATGATAACAGATGAAGTGTCTAAACCAGGTAAAGAAGAGGAAAAGACTAAGTTCGTAGACTTAAAACCAGTTGGTGTTACAAAGGTTAAAACAGAGCAAAAGTACCAAAATGTTTCAGGTTTTAACACAGATGCTTTAGAAACTTGGTTTACTACAGGTAATAGAACCAGTGCAGAGGGTAACGAAATATTCGATGCTAATGGACCTGCTATTATGGACCCTTTCTTAAGAGATCCACAGCTTAAATCAAAAATGCTTTGGATGTATAAAAATGGTAAAATGACTATGGACCCTACTTACGTACCTGATGAACAATCTGCCGCTTTTCATATGGAGAAATTAAATGAAGATTATTTAAAAGCCGTTAGTGGTGAAATGGCTACTTTATTAGTTAAAAAAGGTTTTAGTAATTCTAAAACAAAAGACGCTTTTGATAAAGACACACAGGCAAACGCTCAAGAATCAACTATAGCACCTCAATAAATATAATATATGAACGATTACTTAGATTTAGTATTCAAAGATGCTCAAGGCGTTTTTGGTAATGATTTTTGGAACATAGACGAATTTAAAAAGACTATGTTATCAAATAATGATTATGTAAAACACGTGTTTGAAGAATTAAATGGTAAGACTAAAAATGTAAACGAAAAAGATGTTGATGCTTTTTATGCTAAAGTACAAAACACTAAACTAAAAGCTTTAGCTCCTAACTACTCTAGTAAAATAGAAAAGCAAGATCAAGCTCAAAAGCAGCAGCAAAAAGATATAGAAGAAGGTAAAAAACTTGTTGAAGAACAAAAGTTAAAGCCTATGGACAGGAAGATAGATGAGTCAGACTTTATGCCTGATTCAGAAAGTACTCAAGTTCAATTTAACCTACCTTTTATATATACTCCTGAAGCGGAAGAAAGAAAAGAAAAGCTAGCAATAGAAAAGAAAAATACAGAAGATCAAAATAAAATAAATACATATTTTAAATCTATTGAAAAGAAAGAGGAAAAGAAAAAAGATCCTAAAAAAGAAAAAATAGAAAGCATTGCTAAGGGTGAAGTTACTTATAAAACCTCAGATCCAAACCTTATAGTTCCTGAGTATAAAGATAATGTTTTAAATTTAATACCAGGTGATGTAAACAAAAACGAAGCGCTTATAACTACTTTAAATGATTTAGGATTAGATATAAATACTGACTTTAATTTTTATAAATCACAATCCGCTCCTACTGATAGAGATGGAAATGAAATGTTAAAAGTTGGAGGAGCTAGATATAAATCTTATAACCAAATTTTAACTGAAACAATAACAGATGCTTTAAACACTGAAGAGGGTAGAGAGGTATTATCTATATATAATGCTATACAGTCTGAAAGCATTGAAGCAAACATAGTTAATGAAACAGAAAAATGGGTGAAAGAAAACAACCCTAAAGATTCTGAAGCTCAAATAGCAGATAAAGTTAATTTATCTATAACTAAAAACATGGCTTTGTCAGCCGATAACTTAACTAGCTCTTATATGGAAGAGCAGTATAACAACATAAGACCTGTACTTGATGAGTTAAAAATAGAAAGAACTAAAAGAACATCTTTAGTTAAAGCAAGAGCTGAAGAAATTTTTAAAGGAAAAGATTGGCCTAAAACAAATGAAGGTTGGCAAGCTGCATTAATGGAAGCTAACGAGCAAACGCCATTGTCAGAAAAAGAAAAAGCTTTATTTGCTGAACATTCTAAAAACTTAAATAAGTTTATGGCTGAAGGAGTAGTTCCTTTAGTAGATGCTAACGGCGGGTGGATTAGTGAAGCTAGAACTGATAAAGACTTTTTAGAAAAACAACAAATCCAAAAGCAGCAAATTGTAGAGTTAGGTATGTTATCTCTTGATGCTAAAACCGACATGTTGTTTAATTATGAAACAGAAATGTTAGCGCTAATAAATAACATTAAGCAGTATGGTATTGAAAATGTTGTAAATGATGCTAGTATAGCTCAGAGAATACATAGTTTCTATGATTCTATGACTGAAGGTGATGGATCACTTAACACTATTGAAGGTAAAATCAATATGATAACTTCTGGAGATAAAAACAAAACAATGGGGCTATTACCTCCATTGCCAAGTGGAAGTCCTTTTACTGATCAGTATAATGAGTTGTTACAGAAGTATGTCACGATGTCTGCTGCTGTAACATTAAATTATGACCCTTTATCTATGCCTAAAAGTTCTTTTGGAGACGGAGAAGGTTTCTTTGATGAATTAGCTCAAGGATTTGTAGATATGGCTCCAGAAACTTTTGATGTATTTGATATAGATGCTAATGAAGCTGCTAATATATTTGCTCAAGAATTACAGAGTCAAGGATATACTTTAGATGCTAAGGAGCAAGAGAGGATAGATCAAGGTGTAGGTGAGATGATAGGTAATAGTCTGCCTGCACTTATAAAAATGGGTGTTGAAATATATGCTACATCTGTTGCGTTAGGTCCAGTTGGTGGTGTAGAAGCTTTAAGTGCTGGTATGGGTAGGTTAGCAACTAGAGGTGTATTAAAAGCCACTGGTTCAAGAGGTATTGCTAGAAGTGTAGGTACTTTTATGAATATGTATGCTCATGAATCTATTGGACTTATAGGTTCTAACTACATAGGAGCTAACATGACACATAGTGAAGGTATGCCTGTATATACTTTTGCATTAGGTTCTACGTTGGGACGTATGGGTTTAACTAAAATAATTGCTTCAAAAGGTGCTGGTATAGATAAATGGTGGAACACTGTTAGCAATTCAAAAACCTATGCGGGTGGCGTAGCTAGAACTTTAAACCACTTAAACACAGTAGTTCCTATGGGCGGAGTTAGCGTTACAGCTAAAAGATTTGGTGAAGCT
>Ga0209232_1000629_pt1 | contig 20990 bp, 20 predicted proteins | sample ETNvirenome_2_60_FD_184066 | JGI IMG/M metagenome (GOLD analysis project Ga0209232, IMG submission 184066) | Marine viral communities from the Pacific Ocean - ETNP_2_60 (SPAdes) (version 2) | ecosystem: Environmental > Aquatic > Marine > Oceanic | place: Pacific Ocean | collected 2013-06-22
GTTCGAGCGCGCCGCGCAATTCCTGTTCCATCACCCGCCGCTCTTCGGCCTGCGCGTGCAGCGAAGCGACATAGCCCGCAACGACATTGCCGCCCTTGTCCTTGGATTTGTAGAGCGCCAGATCGGCGTTGCGGGTCAGCGTTTCGACCGTCGCGCCATCCTGCGGTCCGATCGCAAAACCGATGCTGGCGCCGACGAACAATTGGTGATTGTCGACGACATAAGGCCGGCTGATCGTGGTGATCAGGCGCTGCGCCAGCTCTTCGGCGGCGTCGGCCGACGGCACATTGTGCAGCACCACGGCAAATTCGTCGCCGCCGAGCCGGCCGCAGGTCATCCCGCGTTCCATCAACCCCTTCAGCCGCGCCGCGACCTGCGCCAGCAGCTTGTCGCCGACCGGATGGCCGAGCGTATCATTGACTGCCTTGAACCGGTCGAGGTCGATGATCAGCAGGGCGCAGCGCGCCTTGGCGTCGAGCGCATGCGCCATCGCGCGCGCCAGGTCTTCGTTGAGGCTGAGGCGATTGGGCAGGCCGGTCAGATTGTCAAAGCGCGCCATCTTGGCGATCTGTTCGGCGGTGGCGCGCTGTTCGGTGACGTCCGAACCGACACCGCGGAAACCGAGGAACTTGCCCGCCTCGTCGAGGCGGGGCGAGGCCGACAATTCCCACCAGCGCGGCGCGCCGCCGATCGTGACCGGCACGATCAGGTTTGAAAAACTCTCGCGCCGCTTCATCCGTTCGGCCATTTCGTGGAGGCTTTTGGGGAACAGCCCGGTGTCCCACGCATCGCCCGACAGCGCTTGCAAGAGCGGCACACCCTCGAGCGTCTCGGCGGTCGCACCCAGCGCATAGGCAAGGCGCGGCGAAACATGGACCAGACGGCGGCTGTTGTCGGTCTGCCACAGCCAGTCGGCCGAGGTTTCTTTAAATTCGCGCAGCAGCAGGCTGACCGTTTCGGTCTTTTCGTGCAGCGTTTCTTCGGCGCGGCGATAGCGGATGTGGCTTTGGCCAAAGCGAACGCAGAAGCTGCACAGCAGCAGGCCGGCGACCAACGCGACCGCGGCAAGTTGCGGCGCCCCGGCGCGGACCAGCGCCGCCGCCGCCGAGAGCGTGACCGGTGCGATGAACAGGATGCACGCCATCGGCACGCTGTGCGCGACGATGGCCAGCGTCACCATCATCAGCACCGCGATCGTCCACATCGACAGGACATGGTCGAGCGGCGGCGACAGTCCGTGCAGCCAGAAGGGCGCGCTCCAGAACAGCGCCGAATAGAATCCGTGGCGGTTGCACAGCCGATATTCGGCGGTGCCCGACAATTTGGGATCGCCCAGCGGCAGACGGCGGAACTGGTTGTACGACCACAGGCTGAAAATCAGGCTGGCGCCGAGCCAGCTGCCGGCGATCGCGAGCGGGACGCTGAGAATCATCGTGAAAGCGGCGACCAGCGCCATGCCCAGCCCCATGATCAGGCGCAGCGATCCCTGACCGCGCAGCGGGGCAAGCTGCAACTGGCGGAGGTTGCCGATGTCCGCATCGCGCGGTCCCAGCCCCAACAGGGTCCGCGCAGGAATCTCTTCGGCTGGTGTCTGGTCGGTCAACAGGCTCTTCACCCGACCCGTTTAACGTCGGGGTGTTACCTGAAGGTAACCAGCGCGTTCATTTGCCGTGTTTTTTGTCCAGCAGCGGGACAAAATTTGCAGCCAAGGTCAGTGCCTTGCGTCAGGCGGCCATGGCAAAGGGCTGAATTTCCCCGGCCAGATATTGCGCGCGCGCTTTCGAGCGGCTGAGCTTGCCCGAACTGGTGCGCGGCAGGGTGCGCGGCGGGATCAGCTCGATCAGGCAATTCATGCCGGTGATGGCGCGGACGCGGTCGCGAATCGTCTCGCGCAGCGCGATGCGTTCAGCCTCGTCGCTGGTGCGGCACTGAACGAGCACCGCAGGGGTTTCCTCACCCCCCGGCGCGGTGATCGCGAACGCCGCGATGTCGCCCGATTTAAAGCCCGGCAATTGCTCGACCGCCCATTCGATATCCTGCGGCCAATGGTTCTTGCCGTTGATGATGATCATATCCTTGGCGCGGCCGACGATATAGATGTAACCGTCTGAGAGATAACCCATATCGCCGGTGTCGAGCCAGCCGTCGACGAGGCACGCGGCGGTCGATTCGGGGTCGCGATAATAGCCGGTCATCAGCGACGGGCCGCTGCACCACACTTTGCCGACCGTCTGGTCGGGCAGCGCATTGCCGAGTTCGTCGCGGACCTCGATCACCATGTCGCGCGCGGCGCGGCCGCAGTTGACGATGGCGCGATAGCGCGTCGGGCGGCCGGCATCATTGGCGGCGCCCGACAGCTCGGTTTCCTCGACCAGTTCGACGACGATGCCTTCACCCGGCGGCATGATGCTGACCGCCAGCGTCGCTTCGGCCAGGCCATAGCTCGGCAGGAAGGCGCTGGCGCTGAACCCGGCGTCGGCAAAGGCATCGACAAAGCTCTGCATCACGTCGGGGCGAATCATGTCGGCGCCATTGCCGGCGACGCGCCAGCGCGACAGGTCGAAGCGGTCGGCGACATGCGTCTGGCTCGACACGCGGCGCGCGCAGATGTCGTACCCAAAGGTCGGCGAATAGCTGAGCGTCGTGCCGGTGTTGCGGCTGATCAGATCGAGCCAGGCGAGCGGGCGGCGCGCGAAATCTTCGGTCTTCAAATAGTCGACCGACACCTGATTGGCGACCGGCGACAACAGACAGCCGACAAGGCCCATGTCATGGTACCAGGGCAGCCACGAGACGCAGCGGTCGCTGTCTTGCACTTCCATGCCGTGGCTGTGGGCGGCCAGATTGTTGAGCAGCGCGGCGTGGGTGACCGCAACCCCGTGCGGGAACCGCGTCGAGCCGCTGCTGTACTGCAGATAGCAGGTTTCGCCCGATTGCTGGGCCGGCAGGTCGGCCACCGGGGCCGGCTTGGCGGCAAATTCGCTCCAGTCGACCGGCAGCACAGCCTGCGATTCGGCGGCCTCCACCGCCATCGCCGCAATTTCGGGCGGGAAGAACAGCATCGTCGGGTCGCAGCTGGTGAGCTGGACGACCAGCTGGCCGACATAGCTGTCGCGGCCGCCAAAGCTGGTCGGCAGCGGCAGCGGCACCGGCCACGCCCCGGCGTAGATGGTGCCAAAGAACAAGGCGGCAAATTCGGCGCCGGTTTCGGCGATCAGCGCGATGCGGTCGCCGGGCTTCACCCCCGCGGCGATTAGCCGATAGGCGGTGAGGACGGCGTCGTCCTTCAGCTCGCGATACGGATAGGGGCGCACCAGCTTGCCGCGCGGGTCATGGAAATTGAGCCCGCGACTGCCGGTCGCCGCATAGTCGAGCGCTTCGCCGACGGTGGCGAAGTCCGAAAAGCGGCGCGGCTGGGCGCACAGGGTCGGCGTCGGCTGAAGCTCGTCCGCCGGAATGGCATTTTGATCGGTCATAAGGGGTGCGACATCCCGCGAAATGGGGCGCGCGGCAACAAGCATGTCATCTTTCTGTGTCATGGTGCCCTGCGCGATCCCTAAACAGTTGGAACAAAATCGCCCGTTTTCGGGCTATCTTGCCCGATATGGCGGCGCTGATCGTTCTCAATCAGGCCCGACTGTGGCATAAACATGGCACATGCCCAAGCAGCGCGCGCCATATGACCGTTCAAAAAGGCCCCTCGGCGCGGCGCGGCTCGACGAACTGGCCTTGGCCTATGTCGCGCGATTCGCCACCAGCCGCGCCAAGCTGATGCGCTATCTGTCTCGAAAAATTCGCGAATCCGACTGGACCGACGATGTCGACGCAGCGGCCGCGTGCGAGGCGGTGGCCGACCGGATGGAGCGATTGCAGTTCCTGAACGACCGCCAATATGCCGTCATGCGCGCGGGGGCGATGACGCGGCGCGGTCTGGGGGCGCGGCGGGTGAAGGCGCAGCTCTATGTCGACGGTATCGCGCCTGCAGACAGCGGCGAGGCGATCGAGACCGCCGAAGGTGCGGCGCTGTCGGCGGCGCTCGGCTTTGCGCGGCGGCGGCGGTTCGGGCCGTTCGGGGCGGTTGCGGTCGCCGATCCCAAGCTGCGCGAGCGGCAGGTCGCGGCGTTTCTGCGCGCCGGGCACGCGATGGCGCTGACGCGGCGTATCCTGGCGATCGCGCCGGGCGACGAAGCGGCGCTGGCGGCGCTGGACGACGAAGCGGGGCTCGATTAGGGCGGGGCGAGAGTATCGGGATAAGGATCTGCTATGCGTGCCCTGTTGACCGCCCTTGCCCTGTCGCTCGCCGTGCCGATCACGGGGTGCAGCCAGGACGCCAGCGAGGCGGAACGCGCCCAGACGATCCCGGTCACGATTGCCGCCAAGGGCCAGGCCCACCGCTTTAACGTCGAGGTTGCGCGCACCGATGCCGAGCAGGACCAGGGGCTGATGTTCCGCACCAGCCTGCCCGCCGATGGCGGCATGTTGTTCCCGTTCGCAAAGCCGCGGATCGGCAGTTTCTGGATGAAGAACACGCTGATTCCGCTCGATATGATCTTCATCCGTGCCGACGGCAGCATCGACCGGATCGCCGAAAACACCATCCCCGAATCGCTCGAACCGGTGGTCAGCGGCGGCGAGGTCAGCGCGGTGCTGGAACTTGCCGGCGGCACCGCGGCGCGGTTGAACATCGACGAGACCGCCAAGGTGACTTGGAAAGACGGGAAATAGCGTTACGGCGCACGGTTTGCGGCTTGCAGACCGCATAGCCTTGCCTGTAAACGCCTCGCCATGAGCATCCTCGGCAAGATTTTCACCTGGTGGGACGGCGCGACCGTCGGCACATTGCTGAACAGCTGGAAAACCGGCGCGCAGGTCGGCGAGGACAGCCTGGGCAACCGTTATTTCCGCGCCAAAAAGGGCGATCGCCGCTGGGTGATCTACAACGGATCGAACGACGCCAGCCGGGTGCCGCCCGAATGGCACGGCTGGCTGCACCGCACCTTCGACGAATTGCCGACCGACATGCTGCCCGCGCCGCGCGCGTGGGAACAGGCGCCGAGTGCGAACCTGACCGGCAGCACCGGCGCCTATCGCCCGGCCGGGGCGCTGGAACGCGGCGGCCAGCGCGCGGCGGCGACCGGCGATTACGAGGCCTGGCGGCCCGGCGAATAATGTCACGGCGGACGACGACCGCGCTGATCGCGCTGCTGACCGCGACCGCGCTCGCCGCGTGCGACCGGACGCCGTCGCAAGGAAATGGCAGCGCGACGGTGCCGACCGTCGCCAAATCCGAGCGCGTCCCGCAGGAAGTCGGCGGCATCGAGGGCGCGACCCCGATGGCCGAGCGCGTCGCGGTGATCGGCCTGCTCAACAAACGCAACGGGCTGGTCCGCGAGCTGGAGATGACGCCGGGCAATGTGGTGCGAGTCGGCCGGGCGATCGTCCGGCTGCGCGCGTGCGAGCAAACCGCGCCGTGGGAAGACCCGCCCGAAACCGGGGCGTTCGTCCAGTTGACGGTGCAGGATCAGCGCGACGACAAATGGCGACGGGTGTTTTCGGGCTGGATTTTCCGCGAGCGGCCCGACCGCAATATCATCCAGCACCCGATCTATGACGTGTTCGTCAAAAGCTGTGCGATGACATATCCCGGCGGCGAGCCGGTGGCGCCCGCCGCGACGAAATCGGGCGCGGCAGCGGCGCCCAAGGCGTCGAGCGCGCCCCAGTCGCCCGCGACGAATGGCGGCGAGGGCGGTGATACGCCCGCGGCGCCTGCTCCGGCGCCCCCAGCCGCACCGTCGCCGCCCGCCAACACCGAATAGAGCCGCGCCAGATAGTCGGCCTGGCGGATTTCGATCGCGCCCAGGCTGGCAAGATGCGGGGTGATGAACTGGCAATCGAGCAATTTCCACCCGCCGGCGATGAGCCGCGCGACGAGGTGCGCCAGCGCGACCTTCGACGCATCGCGGGCGCGGCTGACCATCGATTCGCCAAAAAAGGCGCGCCCGAGCGAGACGCCGTAAAGCCCGCCGACGAGCTCGCCGTCGTGCCAACATTCCACGCTGTGGGCATGGCCGATCTGGAACAGCCGGTCGTAGCTCGCCTTGATCACCGGGTTGATCCACGTCGTCGGCCGGTCGCCCGCGGGCTCGGCGCACAGCGCGACCATGTCGGCAAAGGCGCGGTCGGTGGTGACGCGGAAACGGTCGGCGACGAGCGTCTTTTTCAGGCTGTGCGAGAGGCGAAAGCCATCGAGCGGCAGGATCGCGCGCAGCCGCGGTTCGACCCAATGGACCGACGGGTCATCCGCCCCGTCGGCCATCGGGAAAATACCCTGCGCATAGGCACTCAGCAGCAGCGCAGGGTCGATGGATTCAAAATGCTTCAGCTTGCCGGCTTCACGAATTTCAGCGTCATGCGGTCTGATTCGCCGATTGCGACATATTTCGCGCGGTCGGTCTCGCCCTCGGTCAGCACCGGCGGCAGCGTCCACACGCCCTTGGCATAATCCTTGGTGTCTTTGGGATTGGCGTTGATTTCGCTGCGGCCGGCCAGCTCAAATCCCGCCGCCTCGGCAAAGGCGATGATCGAGCTTTCCTTCATATAGCCCGACTTTTCTTCCTTCGCGGCATCGTCGCTCTCGTTCAGCCGATGCTCGACCACCCCCAGCGTGCCGCCGGGTTTCAGCATCGCGAAAATCTGTTTGAACGCATTGGCGGTATTGTCGGCGCCGTCGAAGCGCCAGTTGTGGACGTTGCGAAAGGTCAGCACGACGTCGGCGCTGCCGTCGGGGACTTTGGGATTGGTGCCGGCATTGGGGAATTCGGCGAGTTTCATCGCGCCATAGACGTCGGCATTCTCGGTTTGCTTGGCCTTGATGCGGTTGAGCCCGCGCTCCCACGGCGCCGCGACATACAGGGTGCCGCCGCCGGCCTTGCTCAGCGGCGCCAGGATTTCGCTGTACCAGCCGCCGCCGGGCCACAGTTCGACCACCGTGTCGCCGGGCTTGACGCCAAAGAAGGCGAGCGTTTCGGCGGGGTGGCGATATTGATCGCGGGCAAGGTTGGCGGGGGTGCGGGTCGGCGCGGCGACCGCGGCGGCGATCGCGTCGCCGGGCTTGGCCGCATGGGCACCGCCACCATGGTGGTCGGCCGATACGGCGGCAGGGATGGCAATGGCTAAAGCGGCACTTGCAACAATCAATAGCGGACGCATATGGGCAACCTCTCTCTAGGGGGACGTTCCCCTGTTTGCGAAGGTGCGCGCGTCAATGCAAGGGTCGATGCTGATTGTCAGTGCCGCGGGCGCCGTGGTGGCGGTCGCCGCCGAGGTCGCCGACTATCGCCGCCGCAACCGGCGCGACGTCGATGCGGTCGGATTCATGCCGTGGCGAGGGATTGCGCTGGCGGGGGTGGCGGTCGCGATATTCGCGGCGGCCTTTGCGTTAAAGCCGTGATTTAGAAGGATTTAGATGAGTTGGATGAGGGTTATGCCGCGGCTTTTGCGCGCCAGGTCTGAACCCCTCACCCAGCTTCGACTAGCCAGCAAGCTGGCAAGTCTGCGCAACCCTCTCCCGCAAGGGGAGAGGGATAAGGGTTACAGACAAGCCTCGAGATACGGCTGATCAAAGCCATATTGCCGCGCTTTTTCCAGCGTATAGGGGCGCAGGCCCATCGCGCGATATTCGCCGACGATCTTGCCGTCCTTGTCCTCGTCGAGATATTCGAACTTGAACAATTCCTGGGTGACGATGACGTCGCCTTCCATGCCGATCACCTCGGTGACGTTGGTGACGCGGCGCGACCCGTCGCGCAGACGCTTGATCTGGACGATCAGGTCGACCGAGTCGGCGATCTGCTTCGAGATCGCTTCCTTCGGAATCTTGATGTCGCCCATGAGAACCATGTTCTCCATACGGCCGAGGCATTCGCGCGGGCTGTTGCTGTGCAGCGTACACATCGAGCCGTCGTGGCCGGTGTTCATCGCGGCGAGCAGATCGAAACATTCGGCGCCGCGAACCTCGCCCATGATGATGCGGTCGGGGCGCATACGCAGCGCGTTCTTGACCAGATCGCCCATGTGGATCGCGCCATTGCCCTCGAGGTTGGCGGGGCGCGTTTCGAGCGGCAGCCAGTGCGGCTGCTGCAGGCGGAGTTCGGCGGCATCTTCGATCGTCAGCACGCGTTCGCCGGGATCGATCATTTTCGACAGCGCATTGAGCATTGTCGTTTTACCCGAACCGGTGCCGCCCGAGATGACGATGTTGAAGCGGCTGGCGCCCGCGATTTTCAGCGCGGTGCACATCTTCTGGCTCATCGCGCCCCATTGGCACAGCATGTCGAGCGTGATCGGCTTGGCCGAGAATTTACGAATCGAGATCGCGGTGCCGCGCAAGCTGAGCGGCGGCACGATCACGTTGACGCGGCTGCCGTCCTTCAGACGGGCGTCGGCGAGCGGGGTGGTCTGGTCGACGCGGCGGCCGACGAGGTTGCAGATCCGCTGCGCGATCTGGAACAGATGCTGTTCGTCGCGAAACTGGATCGGGGCGATCATCAGCTGCCCCTTTTTTTCGATATAGGTCTGGTACGGGCCGTTGACCATGATGTCCGAAATATCGGGATCGGCGAGCAATTCTTCGAGCGGGCCAAAGCCGAGCAGTTCGTCGACCAGCACTTTTTCGAGCGCGAACTGCTCGCGGCGGTTCAGGGTGATGCGCAGTTCGGCGAGCACCTCGAGGATGATCGGGCGGAATTCTTCGGTCAGTTCGTCCTTCGACAGCGTTGCTGCGGCTTCGGGATCGACGCGTTCGAGCAGGCGCGGCAACACCTGTTCCTTGATCTTGTGGACGCTGGCTTCGAATCCTTGCGCCTTTTCTGGCTCGGCCATATCGGCGGTCGAGCGCTGGTTCAGCCGCTCCATCGCCTCTTCTTCGGGCGACAGGTTCGACGGCATTTGCGGAATGTCGATCGCAGGCGGCGTGTCGATCGCCGGAAACTGGGCGCCGCCGGGCACGCCTGATCCACCCTGCATCGGCTTGGCCACGCCAAAGGCGGGGCGGCCAGCGGTTCCGGGTCGGCGTCCGAATGCACTCATTCGCTTTGTCCTGCTTCCATGTCTGTCGGAGTATCGCCGCTTGTCGCTGACGCACCCCCATCCGACACGGTGAATAAAGTGGAAACTTTGACATTGTCCTAATGCGGCGGGCGATTGCCGTGCGGACACAAAAAAAGCCGGCATCCGATGGGGATGCGGGCTTTGAATCGCCGTGGACGGGCGAAACTATCAGCTGGCGATATGCTCGGCGAGGACGGTCAGGCCCGCCTCGTTGACCTCGGCAAAGCCGCCTTCGACTTCGATCACTTCGGGCGCGGCGCCCTGTGTGGCATAGATGGTCAGCGGCGCGTTGCGCAGCGTCGCCATGAAGGGCGCATGGCCTTCGAGCACCGAGAAGTCGCCCTCGCTGCCGGGGACGGTGACCATGTAAACCTCGATCGACCGCTCAAGGCGGGCCGGGGTGACGAGTTCGAACTTCAGAGCCATTTTGGTTCCTCAAACCCCTCCCGCATAGGGAGGGGCACAGGTTTGTTACGCGTCTTCGGCGAGCTTCGCGGCCTTGGCGACCGCTTCGTCGATGCCGCCGACCATGTAGAAGGCCGCTTCGGGCAGATGGTCATATTCGCCATCGACCACCGCCTTGAACGACTTCACCGTGTCTTCGATCGCCACGAACTTGCCGGGGATGTTGGTGAAGACTTCGGCGACGTGGAACGGCTGGCTGAGGAAGCGCTGGATCTTGCGCGCGCGGGCGACGACCAGCTTATCTTCTTCCGAAAGCTCGTCCATGCCGAGAATGGCGATGATGTCCTGCAGCGACTTGTACTTTTGCAGCGTTTCCTGAACGCGGCGGGCGGTTTCGTAATGTTCCTGGCCGACGATCGCGGCGGTCAGCACGCGGCTGGTCGAATCGAGCGGATCGACCGCCGGATAGATGCCGAGTTCCGAAATCGCGCGGTTCAGCGTCGTCGTCGCGTCCAAGTGGGCGAACGAGGTTGCCGGCGCCGGATCGGTCAAGTCATCCGCGGGAACGTAAATGGCCTGCACCGAGGTGATCGAGCCCTTGTTGGTCGAGGTGATGCGTTCCTGCAGCGCGCCCATGTCGGTCGACAGCGTCGGCTGATAGCCCACGGCCGAGGGAATACGGCCGAGCAGCGCCGACACTTCCGAACCCGCCTGGGTGAAGCGGAAGATGTTGTCGACGAAGAAGAGCACGTCCTGACCTTCGACATCGCGGAAATATTCGGCGATCGTCAGGCCCGACAGCGCGACGCGGGCGCGGGCGCCCGGGGGCTCGTTCATCTGGCCGAACACCAGCGCAACCTTCGATCCTTCGGGGGTCGGGTTGCCGTCGGCGTCTTTAGCGATAACCCCGGCGTCGAGGAATTCGTGATAAAGGTCGTTGCCTTCGCGGGTGCGTTCACCGACGCCCGCGAACACCGATGTACCACCATGACCCTTGGCGATGTTGTTGATCAGTTCCTGGATCAGCACCGTCTTGCCGACGCCGGCGCCGCCGAACAGGCCGATCTTGCCGCCCTTGGCATAAGGCGCGATCAGGTCGATGACCTTGATCCCGGTGACGAGGATGCTGCTTTCGGTCGACTGGTCGACGAACTCAGGCGCCTTGGCGTGGATCGGCGCGCGGAGGTCGGTGACGACCGGACCGCGCTCGTCGATCGGCTCGCCGATGACGTTGAGGATGCGGCCGAGCGTCTGCGGGCCGACCGGCACGGTGATCTGCGCGCCGGTGTCGGTGACCGGCTGGCCGCGGGTCAGGCCGTCGGTGGCGTCCATCGCGATGGTGCGGACGGTGTTTTCACCGAGGTGCTGCGCGACTTCGAGAACCAGGCGATTGCCATTGTTCTCGGTTTCCAGCGCGTTCAGAATCGCGGGCAGGGTGCCGGTGAACTGGACGTCGACGACGGCGCCGATGACCTGTGCGATGCGGCCGGTGGCGACAGCGGTGCTGGCGGCCTTGGGTGCAGCGGCCTTCTTCGGCGCAGCAGCCTTGGGCGCGGCGGCCTTTTTGGCGGGAGCCTTCTTCTCGGGAGCGGGAGCGGTTGCCATGGTCTTCTTCCTTGCTTGGATAGCTTAGAGCGCTTCCGCGCCTGCAATAATTTCGATGAGTTCGGTGGTGATCGCCGCCTGACGCGTGCGGTTATAGATGATGGTCAGCTTGTTGATCAGGTCGCCCGCGTTGCGCGTCGCATTGTCCATCGCGGTCATCGACGCGCCCTGTTCGGACGCGGCGTTTTCCAGCAGACCCTTGAAAATCTGGATCGTGATGTTGCGCGGCAACAGGTCGGCGAGGATCGCTTCCTCGTCGGGTTCATATTCGACCGCCGCGCCGCTCGATGCCGGAACTTGGGCGGGGGCGGGAACCGGGATCAGTTGCTGGCCGGTCGCTTCCTGGAGCAGCGCCGAACGGAACTTTGAATAAAAGAGGTGCGCGACGTCGAACGCCCCGGCCTCGTAAAGCTCCATGACCTTGGCCGAAATGTCGTGCGCCTGTTCAAAGCCGATGTCGCGGATGCCGGTCGTTTCATATTGCTCGGTGATCTGGCCTGCGAACAGGCGCGCGATGACCGGGCGGCCCTTGCGGCCGACGAGGTAGAAGAGAACCTTCTTGCCCTCGGCCTGCAGCTCGAGCGCCTTGTCGCGCGCCGCCTTGACGATGTTCGAGTTGAACGCGCCGGCGAGGCCGCGGTCGCTGTTGAGCACGACGAGCAGGTGGGTGTCGCTCTTGCCGGTACCGGCAAGCAGCTGCGGTGCGCTATCCGACCCACCGACCTTCGACGCCAGGCTGGCCACGACGCCTTCGAGCCGCTGCGCATAGGGGCGCGCGGCTTCGGCCGCGGCCTGTGCCTTGCGCAGCTTGGCGGCGGCGACCATTTTTTTGGCCTTGGTGATCTTCTGGGTCGATTTGACCGAGACGATGCGACCTTTGAGTTCCTTGAGTGATGCCACTCTATCGGTTCCTCTTCTTCGTCATTCCCGCAAACGCGGGAACCTAGTGCTGTGTCGCCCTGGGTTCCCGCTTTCGCGGGAATGACGAGGGTAGTTGTTTATGCGAAAATCTTGGCGAACGCTTCGAGCGCGGCAACCAGACCCTTTTTGGCGTCGTCGCCCAGATCCTTGGTGTCGCGGATCGTCTTCAGCACGCCGGCGTGGTCGCTGCGCAGATAGGCGAGCATCGCCTGTTCGTAACGCGACACGTCGGTCGTCGCGACCTGGTCGAGATAGCCGTTGGTGCCGGCAAAGATCGACGCGGTCTGTTCCTCGAACGGCATCGGCTGGAACTGCGGCTGCTTGAGCAGCTGGGTCAGGCGCGCGCCGCGGTTGAGCAGCTTCTGCGTCGACGCGTCGAGATCCGAACCGAACTGCGCAAAGGCTTCCATTTCGCGATATTGCGCGAGCTCGAGCTTGATCGAGCCCGACACCTTCTTCATCGCCTTGGTCTGTGCGGCCGAACCGACGCGGCTCACCGACAGGCCGACGTTGATCGCCGGGCGGATACCGGCGTTGAACAGGCCGGTTTCAAGGAAGATCTGGCCGTCGGTGATCGAAATCACGTTGGTCGGGATGTAAGCCGAAACGTCACCGGCCTGGGTTTCGATGATCGGCAGCGCGGTGAGCGAGCCCGAACCATTGTCGCTGTTCATCTTTGCGGCGCGTTCGAGCAGGCGGCTGTGCAGATAGAAAACGTCGCCCGGATAGGCTTCGCGGCCCGGCGGGCGGCGCAGCAGCAGCGACATCTGGCGATAGGCGACGGCCTGCTTCGACAGATCGTCATAGACGATCACGGCGTGCATGCCGTTGTCGCGGAAATATTCGCCCATCGTGCAGCCCGTATAAGGCGCGAGGAACTGCAGCGGGGCGGGTTCCGACGCGGTCGCGGCGACGACGATCGAATATTCCATCGCGCCATTTTCTTCGAGCTGGCGGACGATCTGCGCGACGGTCGAACGCTTCTGGCCGACCGCGACATAGATGCAATACAGCTTCTTCGATTCGTCGGTGCCGGCGTTGGCTTCCTTCTGGTTGATGAAGGTGTCGATCGCCACCGCGGTCTTGCCGGTTTGGCGATCGCCGATGATCAGTTCGCGCTGGCCGCGGCCGACGGGGACGAGGGCGTCGAGCGCCTTCAGGCCGGTCTGGACGGGTTCGTGGACCGAGGTGCGCGGGATGATCCCGGGCGCCTTCACTTCGACGCGCATACGCTTGTCGGCCTTGATCGGGCCCTTGCCGTCGATCGGGTTGCCGAGGCCATCGACGACGCGGCCGAGCAGGCCCTTGCCGACGGGGACGTCGACGATCGTGCCGGTGCGCTTGACCTGATCGCCTTCCTTGATCTCGGCGTCGCTGCCGAAGATCACGATGCCGACGTTATCGGCTTCGAGGTTCAGGGCCATGCCCTGCACGCCATTGGCGAATTCGACCATTTCACCGGCCTGGACATTGTCGAGGCCGTGGACGCGGGCGATGCCGTCGCCGACCGACAGCACCTGACCGATTTCGCTGACCGTGGCGTCGGTGCCGAAATTGGCGATCTGGTCCTTGATGACCTTGCTGATTTCAGCGGCGCGGATTTCCATTGTTTAGCCTTTCATCGGGGCATTTGGGCGTCGGGCTTTTCAGCCCTTCATCGCCTGGGCGAAACTGTTGAGACGGGTACGGATGCTGCCGTCGATCAGCTGGCTGCCCAGCTGGACGACGAGGCCGCCGAGGATGGCGGGATCGACGGTCGTCGCGACGGAAACGTCGCGCCCGACACGGGATTTGAGGTTCGCGGTCAGCTCTTTGAGCTGCTCGGCGGACAGCGGGTGCGCGCTGGTGACCTTGGCGGTCACTTCGCCGCGATGGTTCGCGACGATCGCGTCGAAGGCGTCGATCATCTTGGGCAGATCAGCCAGACGGCGATTCTCGGCGAGCACGCCAAGGAATTTGGCGGTCAGCGAATCGAGCTTCATCGCTTTCGCGACCGCGCCCACCGCGTTCGCGGCATCGGTGCGGCCGACGACCGGGCTGGCGATCAGCGCCGACAGGTCGGCCGATTCGGCCAGGCCTGCGCGCAGGTCGCTCAGGCTCTTGGCGACCGCGTCGATCGCGTTCGATTCGCGCGCCAGATCGAACAAAGCGACCGCATAGCGGCCCGCGAGGCCCGCCGTGATGTTGCCTTGAATGCCGCCGGAATTCTCCACGCGTGAAAGTCCTTTGCTACGATCCCGTGGGGGATGGGCCGCGCGGGTTTTAAGCGGATATTCGGAAATATCCCCCGCAGCGAAGTCGCGGCGCGCCTAGCAACGATTTTGCAGCAATGCAAGGCGGGGGTGGGGACTCAAATCGCTATCTCTTGTCCGTTCGCCCTGAGCTTGTCGAAGGGCCGTTCTTTGTTCATTGGTCGCAGACAAGAAGAACAGTGCTTCGACAAGCTCAGCACGAACGGATGAGGGGTAAACGGCTTTGGGCGAAATGATTCGGATGACGATGGACGATGGCGCGGAGATCGCGGTCTATCATGCCCAGCCGATCGGCGAGCGCCTCGGCGGGCTGGTGCTGGTGCAGGAAATTTTCGGGGTCACCGACCATATCCGCGAGCTGTGCGACGAATATGCCGCCGATGGGTATGAGGTGCTGTCCCCGGCGCTGTTCGACCGTGAGCATCCGGGGTTCGAGAGCGATTATTCGGGGCCGCAGTTCGAGCGCGCGGTGCAGCTGGCGCGCGAGTTGCACCCGTTCGAGCAGAGCTTGAAGGACGCGCAGACGTGCGTCGATGCGCTGAAGGGCAAAGGCCCGGTGTTCATCACCGGTTTTTGTTACGGCGGGTCGGTCGCGTGGCGGATGGCGCAGATCAGCCCCGATGTCGCCGCGGCCAGCGCTTATTATGGGAGCCTGGTGCCGACGATGTTCAAGGACGAGGCGCCCGCCTGCGCGACCATCGCCCACTTCGGCCGCTTTGACGGCGGCATCCCGATGGAGGGGGTCGAGGCGCTGATCGCCAAGGACCATCCGACCGCGCAGATTTTCGTTTACGAGGCGGGCCACGGTTTCAACAGCGACCGCCGCAAGGATTATCACGAACCCAGCGCCGAGCTGGCGCGCGAGCGCACGATGATGCTGTTCAAGGCGTGCGCGGGGTGAGCCTTGCCAGGCTCGCGCTGTTCCTCCTTCTTCTCGTCGTGGCGGCGACGGCGCTGCTTTACACCCAGCAGCGGCGGCTGATCTTTCCGGCGCCGAGCCAATTTCCGCAGGCGCCGCCGCCGGGGTTCCGGCTGGTGCAGACGCAGACCGACGACGGGCTGCGCCTCGTCGCCCTCCATCGCACCGCCCAGCCGGGTCAGCGCACCATCCTGTTCTTCCACGGCAATGGCGACAATCTGCTCGGCGCGATCGAGGCGACGCGCGGGCTTGCGGCGAACGGCAACGGGCTGATGCTCGTCGAGTATCGCGGCTATGGCGGCAATTCGGGATCACCGGGCGAGGCGGGGCTGTACCGCGATGGCGATGCGGCGATGCGCTGGCTGACGGCGGAAGGGATCGCGGCGCGCGATGTCATCATCGTCGGCAATTCGATCGGGTCAGGGCCGGCGACCGAAATGGCGCTGCGTCATGATGTTGCCGCGTTGATGCTCGTGTCGGGCTTTTCGAGCCTGCCCGATGTTGTGGGCGAAGCGATGCCTTTCGTCCCGCGCTGGCTGGTGCGCGACCGCTTCGATAACGTCGGCAAGCTGGCGCAGGTGAAGGCGCCGATGTTCCTGATGCACGGCGACGCCGATACGCTGGTGAAGCCCGCCAATTTGGCGCGGCTACGACGCGCGCGGCCCGATGCGAAGGTGGCCTTGGTCGCTGGCGTCGGGCACGAGCTGGCCTACACTGCGGCGGCGCAGGCGATTTTGGTGGGCTGGGTTAACGAGTTGGCGGACGGTCCACCACAATCAAGGGATTAGCTTCCGGCAGCGCCGCCCGTCGCGGGCTGGCAGCGATAGACCAGCCGTTCGTTGGGGCTGGCGGGCAGCGCGCTGCGGATCGCGTCCTGCTGCGCCGCGAATCCGGCGAGCGCGTCGGGGTCGGCGGTGCAGCTTTTCAGGCTGACTCCGGCGCGGATTTCGCGGGCCTTCGTCATCGTTTCGGCGTCGAGCAGATAGCGGTCGACCCGGTAGTCGCGTCCCGTCGCATCGATCGATGCGACGGTGACCGTCGCCTCGTCGTTCGGCACCAGAATCCGTTGCCAGCGACCGTCGGACCCTTGGGCATATTGGGTGCGGTCGTTGACGCAGCCGCCGGCGCCGATCGTCACCGGCACATCGGTGGTTGCCGACACCGTGATGCGGCTGCGGTCGGTGCGGATCGTGCACAGGAAATTGCCCGCGGCCAATTTGGGTTCGCCTGCGGCCACCACCGGCGCCGTTTCTGCCGCGATTTCGGTGTGCGCGTCGGGGCGGGTGACGAACAGGATCGCGGCGCCAAGCATCAGCGCCGCGCCTGCACCGCCGGCGATCTTCGCATTGCGCATATTCTGCTGGCTGTAAAAGAGCAGCCCGGCACCCGCCGCCAGCGCGCCGATCACGAACAACACGCCCGCCAGCGCGATGCGGTTTTCGCGCGACGCCAGTGCTTCTTCCTCGGCGCGCGCCTGTTTCAGGTCGCGGTCGAGCTGCGCCGCGGCGTCTTTTGCAGCATTGGCCTCGGCGCTGGCGCGCTGCTCGGCGTCGCGTGCGGCGCGGTCGCGCGCGTCGGCTTCGGCCAGCGACAGGCAGGGGGTGCCGATGCTGGCATAGGACTGGCCCGCGTCGGTCAGGAAACGGGTCAGTTCGCGCCCGGCGATCGCAAAGGCAAAGGGCGAATCGCCGTCGTCGGCGCGGGTGATCGCGGTGTTGATGCCGGTGATGCGGCCGCACCCGTCGACCAGCGGTCCACCCGAATTGCCGCGCGAGATCTTGGCGGTGTGGATCAGCATAGCGACCCCGTCGACCGCCTGCATGTTCGACATATTGCCCTCGCTGCGCGTCGGGGTGCGCGGGGTGATATAGTCGTTGGCGCTGCGCGCGGTCGCGAGGTCGACATTGCCCGGATAGCCCAGGGCGACGACATCGGCGCCCGAATCGAGCGGGCCGGTGTAGATGGCGGCGGCGGGCAGGCGCGCCTCGCTAATCTCGATCAGTGCAAGGTCGCGCGCGACGTCGATCGCGATCAGCTTCGCGGCATAGCTTTTCTGTCCTTCCGACGGGACGACGCCCAATGCGACATTGTCCGGATATTTGGCGGCCGATTCGACGACATGCGCATTGGTGACGATCCGCGTCGGCGAGATGGCGATGCCGCTGCCGTGACCAAAGCCGACAACCTCGCCATCGACCATCGCGACGGTGACGACGCGCACGACGCTGCGCGACGCGGCGCTGATGTCGTCGGCGGCATGCGCGGGCAGGATGAGGGCGAAGACGGCGGTGAGGATGAGGACAAGGCGGGTCATGCCGCGCACCCTAACCGGGCGCCGCGTGAAGGCAAGCCGGGCCATGTCCTACCCTAGATATACGGACCCCACATCGCCATCCACGCCCCGGCGCTGCCGCCCAGGATGATGACACCACTGACCACCAGCAACGCCGCGACACCCTGACGCGCCGCGGGGGTGCCGCGGGCGCCGGTGCGCAGATAGAGTTCGGCGATCGCCAGCGGCAGCAGCGAATTGCCAAACGCCAGGACCATGTCGAACGGCCCGTCCATCGCCCGGCCGATCCCGGCGCCGCCGGTTGCCATCCCCCACGCCATATAACCCACCCGCATGAACCATACCGCGCTGGCGACCGCGAACAGGCGGATCGCCCAGCGGCGGTGTTCGACGAAGCGGCGTGCGCGCGCGGTCCGCCACGCCAGCGCGGCAAAGACGAGGATCAACAGCGCGTCGAGGGTGATGCCGAACGCGCCGACAAGGTTGAGCCAGCTGCCGCGCCCCCACGTCATCCACAAGCCGCCGAGCGCGAGGGTCAGCGCGCTGACCAGATACAGCCGCCCGTTCCAGCGGTGCAGCACGGGCCAGCGATTGCGGATCGCCGGGATCAACTGGACCAGCCCGCCAAAGGTCAGCACCGCCGCCATCAGCACATGGACGGCAAAGAAGAGATTGCCCGCGCTGTCGCCCGCGACGAAACCGGTGATGACCGGCTTGTCGTTCCATTCGGCAAAATTGCCGCTCAGCGTCGGCGGATAATAATGGAGCAGGATGAAGGCGACGAACAGCAGCTGCCCTGCGGCAATGGCCAGATAGCAAAAGGTCGCGGCGCGGCCGAGCCAGTCGGCGGCACGCCCGGGCTTTGCGGAGGTGATCGATGCGTCGATGGTCGCCATAGCTGGACTCCCCAAATTCGAGGCGCAGAATGACCTGCGCTCCAAGGTGAGTCAATGATGTAATACAGTAATACACTATGGCGCGATGCTTTGAGCGCAAGCATCGGGACGCGGCGTGATCGGCGCCGTGGCATCTGACGCCGGACAGTCAGAAAGGATGGTCCGATGACCTATATTGTTGAAGGGCTCAGCCCCGACCGCTTTGCGCCATTGTTTGCGATGAGCGATGCCGAACTCGCCGCGCGCAACGCGCGCCGCGTCACCGCCACCGCCGATCGCGGCTTCCCGTGCCGGATCAGTCTGGAGGATGCGCGCGCGGGTGAGGCGCTGATCCTGCTCCACCACACCAGCCACGATGTCGAAACGCCGTACCGCAGTGCCTATGCGATCTATGTGCGGCCGGGCGTCGAAGCGGCGACCTATCGCGATGCCGTGCCGCCGGTATTCGAGGGGCGGCCGCTCGCGCTGCGCGCCTTTGATGCGGGCGGCATGTTGCAGGCCGCACGGCTCGCCGGACCGGGCGAGGCCGATGGCGCGATCCGCGATCTGTTCGCCGACGCCGCCATATCCTATATTGACGCCCACAACGCCGCGCATGGCTGCTTCGCGGCGCGGATCGAAAGGGACGGGGTATGAGCGCCGCCGAGACCATGACCGACGAGGCGCGCTGGGCGGCGGTGCTGCGCCGCGACCGGGCACTCGACGGGCGCTTCGTCACCGGGGTGCTGACCACCGGCATCTATTGCCGGCCGAGCTGCGCGGCGCGCCACCCCTTGCGCGAAAACGTCCGCTTCTTTGCCGATGGCGCGCGCGCGCGCGCAGCGGGGCTTCGCGCGTGCAAGCGTTGCCTGCCCGACGATGTCGCGCGCGACGAGGGTGCGGTGCTCGCCGCGATCCGCGCGATCAAGGCGAGCGAGGAGCCGCTGGCGCTCGCCGATCTGGCGGGTCGCACCGGTTATTCGCCGACGCATTTCCAGCGCGTCTTTACCCGCCACACCGGGCTGTCGCCCGCCGCCTATGCCCGCGCGCTGCGCGACGAACGGGCGCGACAGGCGCTGAGCGACGACAACCGGGTGACCGACGCGATTTACGACGCCGGCTTTTCGGGGCCGTCGCGCTTCTACGACAATATGGAGGGGCGAATGGGGATGACGGCATCGGCGTGGGTGGGTGGCGGCAGGGGCGTGACGATCCACTGGGCGGTGGTCCCGACCAGCCTCGGCGACATGCTCGTCGCGGCGACCGACAAGGGCGTGTGCCGCCTGAGCTTCGACGAAGGGCGCGAGGCGCTCGAGGAGCGTTTCCCCGCCGCGATCCTGGTCGAAGGCGGCGAAGAGTTTGAAGCTCTGCTGAAACAGGTCGTTGACGCGGTTGAGGCGCCGGTAAACGGCTTTGACCATATTCCGATCGACGTGAAGGGCACCGCCTTTCAGGAAGCAGTGTGGCGTGAGCTCCGGAAAATCCCGGCAGGCGAAACGCGCAGCTATGCCGACATCGCCGCCGCGGTCGGCAAACCCAAGGCGGTGCGCGCCGCGGGCAGCGCCAATGGCGCGAACAATATCGCGGTGCTGATCCCCTGCCACCGCGTCGTGCGCAGCGACGGGACGCTCGGTGGCTATGCCTATGGCCTGCCGATCAAGGACGAGCTGCTACGCCGCGAGGGCGCATCGGGGCAGCGCCGCCTTGATGATTTTTAAGGAGCGGACGATGACCAGCAAGGAAGCAGCCATCGCCGTCTGGCGTGCCTTTGGCAGTCGCGATGCCGACCAGATTCGCGGCGTCCTGACCGACGATGCCGAATGGCTGGCGCCCCCCGCTAATGCCACGGCGGTGGCACTCGGGGTGACGCATCACATGGTTGGTCCCGACGCGATCATCGGGTTCATGCTCGACGATTTCCGGCGACTGTTTCCGCACGGGATGCAGATCGAACCGATTTCGGTCACCGCCGAAGGCGAGCGCGTCATATTCGAACAACGCCAGCGCGCAACGCTCGCCGATGGCAGCGCCTATACGCTCGACTATGTTTTCATTTTCGAGATGGCGGGGACACGCGTCCGGCGTATCCGCGAATATATGGACACAAAAAGCGGCTATGATCAGGTCTTTGGCGCGGTCGAGCCGGGCCAGATCGTTTAGGGTGGAATGGAGTTTGGGTGTGATGGATAAGATTCGCGACTTTGCGGCGCTGCACGTTCCGGGCGACCCGCTGATCCTCGTCAATATCTGGGATGCCGGGAGTGCGAAGGCGGTCGCCGCGGCGGGCGCCAAGGCGATCGCGACTGGCAGCTGGGGCGTCGCGTCGGCGCAGGGATCGTCGGACGGCGAGAATTTTCCGCTCAGCGAGGCGCTGGCCAATCTGACGCGCATCCTGACCGTCACCGACCTGCCGGTCTCGATCGACATGGAGGCGGGCTATGGCGACGATCCCGCCACCGTCGGCGCATCGGTGGCGCAGGCGCGCGACGCGGGCGCGGCGGGGATCAATATGGAAGACCGGCTGCCCGGACAGACCGAGCTGTTGTCGCCCGCCGAAGCGGCGGAGCGTTATCGCGCCGCCGCCGACAGCGGCCTGTTTGTCAACGCGCGCT
>Ga0209232_1000630_pt1 | contig 20986 bp, 32 predicted proteins | sample ETNvirenome_2_60_FD_184066 | JGI IMG/M metagenome (GOLD analysis project Ga0209232, IMG submission 184066) | Marine viral communities from the Pacific Ocean - ETNP_2_60 (SPAdes) (version 2) | ecosystem: Environmental > Aquatic > Marine > Oceanic | place: Pacific Ocean | collected 2013-06-22
AATCATTTATGAGAATATCAGTAATTTCAATTTTAGTATCTACATATTCTACACACAGTTCATACCAACCACTTGCAATATTTTGATCTGTGTCAAGTGCAATATCAAGTTCGTTTTTGTTTAAATCTCGGAGGTAAAACTTTTGTAAAGGGCTGCTACTTGCTACTGATAGTTTCATATAATTCAAAGTCCTCTTTGTAAAGTTCTTCTACACCACATTCTTCTATAAAAAAGTTAATAAGTGCAATTAATGCAGGATCTGCATTTTCTGGGAACAATTCAAATTCCTCGTAGCCATTATCTGTTGCCCAAGTACTAAAGTCATCTAAACTTATAAACTGCCATTTAATATTTTTATAGCGTTCGCTTGCACTGGTTTGTCTTTGCAAATGCACAGGGTCAATGTTGTGCCAATCTTTGGGATCATCTTCTAGTGTTTCTCGCAGTAATTCTTCGGTATACTGCCACTGTGCCATTGGCTCTTTGCCTTGTGCTGCAGCGAAACGTTTAGTAACAGTTTGTATTTGTTTGGGCAATCTGCCGTTAGGATTTCTAACAAGATATATTGCTGTTGCTTCTTCGATCTTTTTTACATCTGCATCGCCTAGTTGTACAAAGCCATTTGCTTCGCCCCAACTAACAATACTGCGTCTAGCACACTTTGGACTTGTGCCAATTAGATGTTTACCGTTCCATATTACCATTAATTAATTCGTCGATGCGTTTGTAACTCGCTTGCAACTGTCCTTGTAGTTCTCGAACATTCTCACGTAGAATATCATTTTCTTTTTGTGTAGCCAGCATTTGGCTACGATACATTTCTGCTTCGCTTTTAGTGTGATCTTCGTAAGTCATTTAGACCTCCAGTTTACCTACACTTACATTGCCTTCATATGCTCTAGTCTGATGTCCTGCTGTAGGAATCATCACTGTTTTGCTAGGTGCTTCATCTTGGATACCTAATACATCCTTGGGATCTACTGTACGGGTAGTAACACCATTTAGTTCAAATCCACGACTCCAACGTCCATGCGCTACTAATATCCATTGACCAACACTTACATCTTTTTGCTCTGGTCCAATGTGCGTTACTTCTCCCCAGCGAGGATGTATTCCACTGACCTTGCCATCATCACTAGCAATAATAAGTCCGCTTTCTGTGCGTGTCTCACCAAAGTCCATTTCCGCGACAGCAATTCCATCACGCAATGGCTTAAACTTTCCATTTACTATTGTGTCCATAGTTATTCCTTTTCTTTTGCAGCCGCAACTGCCGCAGCAAGTCCGCCTGTTGATTTTTTAGCAGGAGGTGTTTCTGTTTTAGTTTCTGCAGGCACATCTATGTTTTTTACAGCCGCTGGTTGTTCTTTTACAGGAGGTTCCCAATCTTGCCAATCATCATCTGCTTCTAATCCGCCTGTTGGAATATCACCATCTTGGGGAATCATTGTGTTAAGTTCGTTATACTCTCGCATAACATCTTCTCTGCTTTTAACAATATTGCCTGTAGCATCTATTTCATCACCTCTGGCATTTACATTCATATTGCCTAGTGCAGGTGATTTTTCGTTTGCTAGTAGCAGTGCGCCAAAGTCTATTTTTTGTCCATTTGCTGTTCTATAAGTCTTACCTCTTTTAGGTGCCATTATAATCTCCTTAGTGCATAATCAATAGCAAAACGTTTTTTATCTGTTGTGATATCTTTAGCAGCATGTATGATACGAGGATCAAACACAATAAAGTTTCCTGGTGTCATTTTATATAGTTTGTTATCGTGACTAAAATCACCGCCCATAGTTTCGGGATCCCAGAATGCATCTATTATACCTAGTATTTTTATTGTATCATCTTCATCATAGTCAGTATGAAAGTTATCTCTGCGAGTACGATCTTTGATACTAATCTGACAACTTACTACTTCCCATCCATCAAACAATCCAGGATGCGTTGCTTGTACTGCTTCGTCCATTTGTACAAACAATCCTAATGCCATACCTGCTAGTACGCCAGTTTCTGCACAAGGTTCTTTGTTTATTAATCGTAGTTTTGCAAAACGATTTTCTATTTCTTTAACATTCATGGGCCAGCGCCAGTCCCAATGCGGGCTGTCTTCTGCGTATGCCTTCATGGTAGCCAAGTAGTTTAGGCTACATGCGTTTTCTATTAGTACTGTTTCCATTTGTAATCCTAATATATGCGTATATTATATACTTATCTTAAAAACTCTGCAATATCTAAATCATAGTAAAGACTGTCAATTTTGTGTATACCTATTAGATAAAGCACATAACTGGCTACACTACTACCTCTGCCTACACCCCAAACAATATCATGCTTGCGCATTGTATCTACTAGATAAACTAGGAAACGCAACAAGTCAAACATGCCACGCTCTTGATATAGCAGCAATTCTTGTCCAACACGTTGCATTTGTGGTTCTGTAGCACATATATCTATCAACCATTTTGCAATATCTATTTGCTTGTAACTGTCAGGCATATTCCAGTTAGCCTGATTCCTAGCATGAAATGCGCTAACATCTTCATCAAGTTCATCCAACTGTGTTAACAATGTGTTTAAATGTAGTTTTTTACTAGCATCATTAAACTTGGTAACATCTTCTATGCATAAGTTAGAGACATCAAGTGCAGGATCAGCATACAGCATATCGCATGCCTGATCTTCGCTTAATATCTGTCTACTGTATTTGTCAAGCAGTATCGTCATTGTCGTGTTTCGGTGGCTTTTTAAAATCTTTCAAACTAATTACATCTGCTTCTTGAGGTTTGTCTTCGTATTGTAAATCCATTTCATCCCAGGTATGATCTACAATTTTAAGTCCTTCATGCAGTAAAAACAGTTGCGGTGTAGGCTTGTACCAATAATTTACATACTGTTCTAAATCAGGTTCATCATCAAACAGTTCAAGCAAGTTTTCATTTCCGCCATCTGCGTCACTAAAGTTATGACTTACACTTCTTGCTTGATGGCTGCTAATACTAATATTGTCTACATAAAACACTTCTTCACATATACTATTGATCTTAGTATACATACACATTGCAATAAGATGGTCCCAAGGATCATCTGGAAACACATGCACTTGTGCTTTAAAAGGAATCTCACTAAGCAATTTTAAATTGTGACTACCAACAAATATACTATTGTCAAGTATTTCTTGTATGTAATATTGTACACGTTCCATTGCCTTGTTGTAAAGTTTATTTTTAGCACTATTTGGAAGTAGGTGTACTGTAATATTCCAAGTGTTTGGAATAACTACATCCTCGATAATCATTGTTGTACTAAAAGTTTCGTTAAGTTCTATCATTTAAATGTCGATCAAATCGTCCCAATTTTTGCCTTTTTCACCGGCAGTTTCCATTGCTTGTTCAGTACGCTCTCTGTCTCTGCGCATTGATTCTTCTCTGTAATCATTCAGCATAAGTTCTACTTGTGAGATCATATTTGAATTACCTGTTTGGTATCCGTAAACAATACGCTTCTGCAGTTCACTTTGTTTCTTCAACAAATCTGCATCACTTAGTTCTCTAAGATTTGGTGTAAGTGGATGGTTCATTTCATCCCGTCCCTTCGTTTGTGGCAGTAACTATCAAAGACTTCTAAATTCCTCCAGATTAACCAGAACCCTATAAAGCTCCATAATAGATTTGGAGTTAACGCTAGATGCACACTAAATGTAAGTAGTGCAGCAAATGTTGCACACATTAAATGATCTTTAGAGGTCACCGTCCTGCCTGTTCTCGCTGTAGTATGCATCGAATGATCCGCCTGGATAACGTGCTTCCAGTTTGCGTACATTCTCTGCTATTACATCGTTAGGATCAATGTTAAGAGCGCGGCAACTATTAATCCAGTACCACATAATATCACCCAGTTCTCGTTTTGCATGAAATTGTGTCTCCTTGCTTAGAGGTTTACCTTGAAAAATGCACTTCTTTACAATTTCCATGAACTCACCGCCTTCGGCACTAATACCAACAGCACCTGTTAGCAGTAAACTTACGTTTACGCCAGTTTCTTCTAGTTTGCTAATAGCCATAGCCATTTCGCCACTATCGTTAGATTCTTGTGATGTTACTTCTTGTACGAAGTCTTGATACTTGTTTAGATCGATTTTGTTCATAGATACCTCTTGTTATAATATCTATATATTATACAGTTTTAAGAGATAAAGTCAACCGTTAAATTGCTTGCAGAACTAGTTTTTTCCAGATGTTAGTAGAACCGTCATGTGATGCTGTACACACATAGAGGTTAGTTGCATCTGCAGCAATGTCGCCTGCTTTGTCACCTGCTTGCCCTACTGCGGCACATGTGCGCACTTCAATTGCACGATTGTTACGCAAGAGATCACTTACTGCAATAGTTGAACCTGCATCATCTGTGGTGAATTCAAAGATGTGTACACCAGTTCTATCTACAGTAATCACATTAGCACCATTACTACCAATCAATTGATCTTCACCAATGCTTACTGCACTTGGAAGTGTCATTGTATGTGCTACGTTTGCAAAGTTTACTTCAACACGGATTGTGCCAACTTTGCCTGCTGCAGGAAAATTACTAAATGCAAGTGTGATACTAGCATTAGTAGTTACAGTTACATATGGACCTGCCTCATAATCGCAGGTAACAGTTCCACCTGTGGTACCTTTAGCAATGCGTGTTTCACTCATATCCTTCATTTCAAAGTCTTCAATGACCGCCCCAGCACCATCGTTGCTTAGGCTATCACCGCTAAGTGCGCTCTTAAGCACTGCTTTTGCTTCTAAATCTGAAATCTCTGTTTTAGCGGTATCTAATGCTGTTTTAAGATTAGTGAAGTTGTCACGAAATCCTTGGCTGTCATTGTCCTGACCTGCTACTGGATACGTGGTATCAATGTTTGTTGTTGTAATTGCACTTGCCATTATCTATAAACTCCGTCTGTGGAAACTGTGTATATATTTATCTTTCCGTATAAGGTAGCCTATCAAAAGGTCCTGTCTGTGTAAACTTAAGATATGTATCGCCTTCATCTTTGTCTGTATAAACGTCAACATATGCAAAGAATCTAGTGCCATCACCGTCAAATGTAGTTGTTGTAGCACTAACATCAAATGAAGTTTCTACAGTAGTCAAATAGTTTTCGCCAGCACTTGAATAATATTCACTAAGATTATTATCCAATATAAATCTATCAACCTCAAAACTTATTTTCTTAAGATCCAAACTTGCTGTTTTTACACGTTCTTCTAGTCTATACTTAATTTTAGCACTTGTGTCGGGCTTACAGAATACTAGAGGACAAGCAAGTATCCATCCTAATACTGTATTGTCAGACTGTTTATCTTTCATCCAATCTGGTAATACTTTACGCTCTAATACTTGATAACCAATTTCAGACTTTAATCTACTGCGCATATTTTCTATACTGTTTGGATAAACATAGTAATCGTTTGCCTGTGAAACAAGATAGTGCCCGTGACTTACATCTGGCATAGACTCACTTACTGCTAATGGATTTGTCCATGTGCTAATATTACTGCGCACATCCTGTCTTAATGCAGGGCTTGCACTCAACCCTGACTCAGGATCTATGCCTTGTTTATTATCTATAAGTTCCACATACACTACTTCGTACTTTACTGTGCCGTCTGTGTTCAGTGCTCTTGCTGTTTTAAATCCGCCAAATCTAAATGTCTTATTCCAGAAGTTTTTACTCATTGCTTCTATATAATCTGTTTCTGACTTAGGAGCAAGTCCAGCAGCAATTAATGCTCGTATATCCGTTTGAACACCAAATGCATAATCACTTGCACGATATACATCTTCCTGTGGAATATCGTCATTATTTTGTATTATACTATCGTAAATATCTCGTTGTGCTTGACGTGGGAATGCACGAGCAAATAAACTTTCATAAGGTGCATTAGTATCTTCGTCTAATGTTATAGTAAACTTTTTGTATGTGTCAACTACACCATCAGCACTGAATACTCTCACAACAAAACTATATACTTGTTCAAATGTTGTTTCATTGGTGTAAAGATTTGCTACGTCAAATGTAGTATCGCCAGTGTCAAACATCATTTTCTCAAAACTTGCACGACCAACAATTAAACCATCTTCGTTTAATCTTAGACCTTGAGGAAGTTTATTTGTACCTAAACTTGCTGTACCAGTGCCAGCACCAGTGCCAGTTGCTGTGAATATTGTGCCAACAGTATTATCTGCACTTCCTATACTAATAAAGTCTGTTGTTCCTGATGTAACAATTGTGTATGTTTCACCTATAACAAAGTTGCCTGCAACTACTTTTGTGCTACCACTTTTAAGTTCATATTGCACAGGACGACCATCACTTATATCAGCAATAACATCAAGTTGGCATTGTTCACCTGTTATAAGGGTAAGGTCACTAGTGGGCCATGTTACTACACTGTCTGCATTTCCTACCACTGTCATTGTAAAACTAGTAGCAGCACTTACATATTCTGTGTTGCTGCGTTTTCTAACTTTTATAGCAAATGTAAATGTAGTTTCTGTTGCACTAAGATTTGGTATTGTTCCAGTCATCCAACCGCTTTGTGTATCCAATGATAATCCTGTTGGTAAACTTCCACTGTCTAAAATGTAATCTATAGCATCGCCATCAAAGTCTCTGCCCACAAATTGGAAATTAAATCTGTTATCATGACTTATCCTGCCTAGCCCTGTGCTTTCTGTAAGCAGTGCTGGAACACGAAGATTTGTTTGACTTGCATCAAGTACTTCATACAGCCCACTTGTAAGAGTAGAACTAGTGTCAAGAGCTGTAAGATCGCTTTCACTAACAGTAGTTGCATCCAGATCCGCTGTTGCAGCATCCGTGTCAGCACTTACTGCATTTCTACTAATACCATATATGTTGTATGATTTTACATCCACCTGTTTGCTGTCAGATACTTCTACTATAAATTCATATAGTTTATCAACAGATTTAGTGCGGAAGTCCCATTCAGCCATATCAAAGTTAACAGCATCGAATCCTGGCGTTCCGTCATTGTCTGTAAACGGATCAATATATCCACTTATTTTTCCAGTTGAACTAACTGATACGCCGCTAGGTATTGTGCCACTTTGATATCTCCAAGTTAATAAATCTTCTGGATCAGGATCTGTTGCTGTGAGTTGCACATTAATTCTATCACCATCAAAGTAAGTGCCTAGATCAGGAAGTGGAGTACTATCAATACTTGGTGCATCTTGACCAGTAACAGTCATTTCAAATACACGATCTGCAACTGTGCCATCACTACTTGTTGCACGAACAACGAACTTGCTTGTTACGTCCTGCGCAACTTCAACAGGAACACCTTGAATGTAATCATAGTTTTTAGGATTGCCTTCTAGTATACCGTTAGAAGTTACACGAATACCTACAGGTAATACACCACTTAGATAGGTAAAACTATCTGAATTTGTAGCATCCAACTGTATTTGATAGAATTCGCCTTCTACTACTGTGCCTAAATCACCAGGAGGTGTAACCCATACTGGAGCCGTCATAATATACTCCTCATTATAACGTATTTATGCGGTAGTTGTTAACTAACTGTTGCACTAAATGGAGATGCTTCTGTGCCACTTTGGTGTAGCATGCCACTAACAATATATTGGTTTGCGAGAAGATCCACTATTTCAACATAATCACCAATACTAGCACCGCCTGTTGTAGTGCCGTTTAGTGTGATTGTATCATCTGTGCCATCTGCTTTCCATCCGATTACACTTGCAGTACCACCTTCTGTTGAGTCATTTTGCACAACTACTTGTCCTTTAATAGTATGACTTGCATCAGGAACTTTAATAACATAGTTACTTGTATTCACAATACCAACATGAAAGCGGTAAATATCACCAGTTCCAGTTGCAGCAGGAAGTGTAAATGTACACAATGTATTACCACCAACATCTGCCATGCTCAATGTTTTACCAGCATGTTCTGCTGCAGTAATTGCATCTGTTGCTGCTAGTACAACAACACCAGTACTAAATGTAGTTGGCTGTAAACGACCAGTTGTTGTTACTGTTGTTGTTCCTGTTGGAATCTCAAGCACATCAGCATCAGCATCATTTTTGATTGTAACATCGTTTGTGCTTCCTTGTCCTGTTAGGATAAGACCTTCTGTAGCGGTATAACCGATTGCTGCATCATCACCTGCTGCAGTGTCACCGAGGATCTTTGGACTTGTAAGTGTTTTATTTGTAAGTGTTTGTGTTGCTGTTTCAGAAACCAACGCAAATCCACCAGCACTACTTCCGTCGTGTATTCTTAAGGTGTCAAGCGTGGTGTCTATTGATAACTCTCCCAGCGCACCTGTAAATGCATTGTTCTGTGAGGTTGTTCCACGTCTAAATTGTAATACTGTTGGCATTTAGTTTCTCCTTGCCTTCATTTTAATTTTTATCATTATGCAACACTGCCTAAGTCTAGTGTTACAAGATTGCCGCTTGGACCGTCTAACATGTCATATGTGTCAATCGCTTGGGCAAATGCATCTGTAGTTGCTGCAAAAGGTGTTTCACCTTGTGCTAGGTCATAGTTATTTCCATTTGCAGCAGGATGTGATGCTACTGTACCAGTAGCAATAATATTTCCAATTGCAGTAATTCCGCTGCGTACTTCTGTTGTACCTGTACCATTTGGATCTAAAACAATATTTTCATTTGTTCTGCTAGTAACGATACTTTTTCCGTTAACATCTAAATTGCCACCAAGTTGTGGTGTAGTGTCCTCAACAACATTGTTTATTGAATTACCGTCAACATAGCTTTTGGTTGCAGCGTCTGTGCTTGCAACAGGTGTTGCAACACTGGTAATTTTATTACTACCCATGTCAATAGTTTGCGTTCCGTTGACTTGGAATGTACCAGTTACCCGCAACTGTCCAGTAACACTTACAATGCCTGTACCATGTGGATTAATTACAATGTTTTGGTTACTTGTTTCTGTTGTAATAGTTGAACTTTCAATAAGCACATTACCTAACTGTGCCTGATCGCCGTGTATTACGTCAGCAAATACATTCAGGTACTTTTTACTAGAACTACCAATATTATATTTGCTGTCAGTGTTAGGAACAAGATGACCGTCGAGTTCTGCATTGACACTGATATTATCTGTATCTGCATCACCGATAGTAATGCTACCACCTATAGTAACATTGCCTGTTACATCTAGATTGCCGCCTATTGTTGCAGCACCGCTTGTGTTTACTGTTGTACTAAAAACATCTTGCCAACGCAGACTACTGCTACCAATATCTCTTGCGTTATTTGTACTTGGCACAAGATCACTATCGAAACGTGCAGTAGCAGTTATAGTATCTGAAGTTGCATTACCAAGATCAGTATCTCCTGTTATACTAATGGTTCCTGTGGTAAGACTTGTTGGACTAAATGATCCTGCAGTAAGTGCGCCGCCTATACTAGCGTTGCCAGTAGTTGTTATAGTGTCACTAGTAAGTCCACCACTAACAGTTGTTGCACCTGTTAGTGTTATAGTGCCTGATCCCTGTGGATCTATTATAATTCCACTGTTAGTTGTATCAGTGGTAATTGTACTACCTGTAAATGTTATGTTACTAAGAGATGTTCCACCTAGTTCAGTGTAAACTTCAGTAAAGTTTTCATTAACTTTTACAAATGCAGCACGGAGATTGTCTCCTGTGCCGTCATCTTGGTTAGTGCCTACGTTAATGGTCTGTTTAGACATCAGTTACCCCTTAACTAACTGTTGCACTAAATGGAGTTGCTTCTGAACCACTTGCTGTTAATACTCCTTTAACTGCATATTGATTTGTTGCAATATCAACTAAGGTAAATTCATCACCTATTGATACGCCGCCAGTTGTAGTACCGTTCAATGTAATAGTATCCGAATCTGCTGCAGTGTTAAATGACAACATAGTTTCGCCGCCGTCCTGGTGTAGAATGACTGAACCGTCAATTGTGTCAGTTGCATCAGCAACTTTTATCACATAACTGCTTGTGTTAACGACACTAACAATAAATTTGTAAATATCGCCTGAGCCTGTTGCTGCTGGTAGTGTAAGTGTAACCAGTGCGTTTCCGCCAACTTCGCCAAGTAGCAGTGTTCTACCTGCGTGTTCTACTGAAGTTATTGCATCTGTTGCTACAAATGTATGCATTGCTGGACGAAAAGATCCTGTCAATACAGTTGTTCCTGTAACACTAAGCGTGCCTGTCATAGTAGTGTTGCCTGTGATAGCAGTGTTAGCCAATATATTAACAGCACCTGTACCATTAGGATCAAGTTCAATTGGATCATTTGAGGTTTGTGTACTAATAATGTTGTTTGTAAATTTAAGTCTACTGTTTACATCAATAGTGCCAGTTGTTGCAACATTTGTGCCATCAAATGTAAAGCCTGCTGCCATTGTAAGATTGCCGCTTGCATCACTAAACACAACAGCGTTGTCTACATGATCTGTAAGTTGTAACTCGGCGCCAGTTGCTACTACAATGTCGCCTGTTCCATTTGGATCTAATATAATATTACCGTTTGTATTATCACTTGCAATAGTATTTGCTGTAATTGTTATGTTATTGCCAGATGTAGCAGTACTGTATAGATACAGTTCATCAAAGTTGTCATTAATTTTGTCGAACGCGGTGCGTAGCGGATCGCCTGTTCCGTCGTTGGCACTACTGCCAAGATTAACTGTTTGTTTAGCCATTTTTAGAGCTCCTAAATTATAGTGTATTTATTAAATGTTTTAACCTAGCCGTGTGCTAAATATTTGTATGATAGTAAGCGAATCGCATGAACATGGCACATATGTTAGATGGCGAAACTGTAAACGAGAAATATGTAAAACTACTCGTAAGATATACCATCTAAGGTGCGATTCATGTAATGCAAGTTTTTATAGAACTAGCAAGCAGTTTAACATTAAAAGTGCTGCTCATGTATGTGGGGATTGTGATCAAAAACAATTTGCACAACGACAAAGTTCAGTGCTTAGACAGTATAATAAATGGGATGCTAGTAGCGGTAAAACTATTTAAACGCCTTGACTGTTTAATGGTTTACACTCCCAAGTAACACTATCGTACTCACCGTCTGCTGGAATCCGTGTATATTCTTCTAGCATAATTGCGCATTGTTTTGATGCATGAGGCGGATCAAATCTCTGCACTTCTGTGTCTGCACAACTAGAGCCAATACATACTGTAAGATAAACTGCCCATAGTGTACTCATACTGCAAAACTTTCTCCACATCCACATGACGCAGTTGCATTTGGATTAATTACTGTTAAGTAACTTCCGCCTAGTTCATTTTTATAGTCTATAGTACACCCTGCTACAAACATTTCTGCCATTGGATCTAACACAAGGGCATCCTCGTAGGGCTCGCTCCAGTTTACATCGGGCCAGTTGTTTTTGAAGTCCCATACATAAGTAAAGCCGCTACAGCCGCCACCCTTTACACCAAGTGTAACGTAATCGCCATTGCGCACTTTGTCTAAATATTCTTTTGCATTTTGGGTAATTGTTATCATTGTACTACTATTTATTTGGTATCCCGTAGGAGACTCGAACTCCTGTTACTACCGTGAAAGGGTAGGGTCCTAGGCCACTAGACGAACGGGACATAGAAGCAGTTTTAGAACTTGCTTAGGTTACCTGGGCACCATTCATTCTGTTATTTTACCAGCGGAATGAAACGCTGGACTGTGTTAGTCAAGATCGGATTGATCTCTTACAAAAGGACCGTTATCAAGATTACTAATTGCTTCACTCTTATTGTCTGCTTCAAACATTAGATTAAGATTTTCAAATTTCTTTGACTCCCAATCTTCGTTACTACGCAATTGTACATCTGTTGCTCCACTGTCTAGTGCAAGTTTAAATGCTGCTAGTCCAGCGTCTACGTCTTTTGTATAAACGTCAACTGATACTTTCATTTTATATTCCTCTTCTAAGTAAAATTAGTCAGTAATGAATACCCACTGTACACCGGTCTCAGGTGAATCACCAACTACAAAGTTGCCAGGCTTTGACCAGTCAACCGATGCCATGAGAGCTTCCTGTTCAAGATCTGCTCTAAAGTTTGAAATTTGTGCTGTAGTTTGCGAACTGTGAATTTGATTAGGCTCATCACTATTCATGTAATGTGCGCCTGCAGCCAATGCTCCGATAATAAGTAGTGCTTCCATAGTCTTAACTCCTTTTAGGATTGGCGGACAGTGTAGGATTCGAACCCACGGAACGCTTACACGTTCAAGAGATTAGTAATCTCCCGCTTTCGACCACTCAGCCAACTGTCCTATAATTTTATGAAGATACAAAATTTGTTGCTTCATAGTGTGTCGACATGACACTATTACGTTGTTGAATTGCTTGCTTTGCAATTTCCCTAGTACAATTTGAGACACGCATCACAAATTTAATACCTTGTTCAGTGCTAAGATTTAGCATGAATGCTTCAGATACTGCGTATTCGATTTCTTTTGCCATAACGTTCTCCCTTTAGTTTCATATATTATATGATAAAAGGAGAAACTTGTCAACTATTTTTTAGTGTATTTGGCAAAACTTTCTGTGTCTACACCGTAGATTTCAACCCAATCCATTTGGCGTTCTAGTTCTATATCAACTTCACGTTGTATTTCTTTTACTGTTTCAACTTCGTGTTTTTGTTGTTTGTTATTAAACATATCCAACTGGACAATGATATCCTCTTGCATTCGACTCTCCTTGCAGAAACTTAATCTTTTGTTAATACATTACACACTGCTTTACGTCCTGGTGTGTCTAGGGTTAGTGCTGGCACATTTGGTGTGACTTGCCTACAAGGGATTTCTTTCCACTTGTAGCCTGCTGCACGTTGCTCATCAACTGTACGGGTAAATTCTAAAAGTTCGGCATTGCATGCCCCTAGCGTCAGTGCTGACACTAAAATTATATATTTCATTCCAATTATTCCTCTCGGAGATATTTATAGGAATGGTGCGCCTGGAGGGACTTGAACCCCCACGCCATAAGCACAGGTACCTAAAACCTGCGTGTCTACCAATTTCACCACAGGCGCAATATGTGTATTATATATGCATATAATTATTTGTCAATATTTTTATAATTCGCTGACATCTGTATGATCTAATAGTTCTAGTTCACGCTCATGTAGTTTATAAATGGCGCCAAATCTATTTACACGACTAGGCATCCTAACTGTGCCGTACCCTTCCAACTGTTTTTCAACTACTCTGATACCGTGAGGTGCAGCCTCGCAATCTTCTATAAGTCTTTGCCCTGCTACTATCCAATCTTTTACAATATCCTGTCTACCTAATGTTTCTAATTCTTGTACTGTGCGGCGATGTTTGTAATTAAATTGATGATTAGCCCACCAAAAGTCCATGCTTTTATTAACAGGTTGCGCTAGTCTATCCATGTTACGACCCATGTGTCTAAGTATTTCATCCTGGTCTGTTTCTTTCCACTGTATAAATCCTTGTGCATCTGGATAAACTCGGCGAAAATAATCCGCGACAGTATAAACTTGTTTTACTGCTAGTTCCGGATAGTAATCATCTATAAAAAAATCAACTCTATTGTGTCCCACTAACATATCTGAGCAATCATTTACTAACCAATAGTAGTCATCGTCTTTTTTGTACAACCAAGGTTTTTCCATGCCTGTGATCTCAAGGTCATAGTTAGGATCAGGATTTTGATACAGTGCATATCCACTTACCCACGTAGGACACACACCATAATACCAATCGTTGTGTGTGTATGGTGCCTCAGGATCTTTCCAAATTTCATAATCCTCTAGAGTAATATACTTTATTTGTGCAGGTAAATTTTGTTCTTGTATATAGTCATATCCAAACATGTACTCTTCGTCAACGTGTCTAACATCAATAAGACCTCTGAGATACATATAATGCATGGGCCATTTGGCTTGATCTACAATTGTATGACTATCATACCCTCCGCTGTAGTGAAATCTGCAGCGGTAATTGGAGTTTAAGTACTGTGCTTTTTCACTTATAAGTTCCTTATGACTACCTAATTTTCTAACATCTATGTCTAAGAAACACTGTTTATTATCCACATGTAACTCTGCAAATTCGCCAGTCTTGGCACTTTGTCGTAGAGCAGCATAGGGATTTACAAATGTTTCGCTACCTACACGATAATGTCTTTTCATTTTTTGCGACCAGTTAAGCTCACTGTATATTTTATTTTATAGCCAAAGTTAATGCTACCATGCGGCACACCCCAAGGTATGTTCCATACATCACCTGCTTGCCAGTTGTAAAGCATGCTACTGCCAATTTGAAATACATGTCCGTTTTCGCCAGGCACTACACTAAACCATAGTCTTACAAGATCATCTAATGTGCCAGTAAAGTCTGGAAACTTGTTAAAGTAACTGTTTGCAGCATCGTGATGCCATGCTATTCCGTGTCCTGGCATATTTACAATAAGTCTAATTAAGATTCCTTCAGATTCGATTCCCATGCGTTCTATATTTTCAGCACCTAGCATTGCTACTAGTTCTTGGTTTGTGTTGCCATTTATGCCGTAGTTAAGTTCGTGACTGTTGTGTTCATTTCTGCCCAATTGATTATTGATGCTTGCAATTAAGTTTTCATCACCGCCAAAATGTTCTTTTGGCTTTTCCCACTTCTGCTGGGCTAGTTCAAAATTGTCTACTGTATACTGTGTCCAAGCACTGCTATCTATATCTATTTTTGTGACATACGGTGCTGGAACTTGATCCAAGTCGCCATAGTATTCTTCAATACGTTCCCATGGTTTAGTATCTAATAAATTTATGTAATCTTGTTTTTCCATACTTGCTCCACTGTATCTACTACTTGTTCTACTTCTGCGTCTGTCATATGTGCGTTTATAGGAATGCTTAAACTTTGTTTTACAAAACGCTGTGCTCCAGGGTAACTGCCTGATTGAGGAAGAATATTTGGATAGTGCGGTTCGCTTTCTATGTTTAACTTTGCCAATTGTGCTTGTGCTTCAAACTTATCTTCAAACATTATTGCATACTTGTGTGCATTCCATTCTTTTGTATGACGTCGTAGAGGCACAAATCTATCTGCAAATTCTTTGTCATAGTACGCTGCTATTTCAAATCTACGTTTTTGCCATTCATCAAAACAATCCATGGTACATAATAGTTGCACTGCTAGGTCTTCGTCTGGTACACCGCGTACTCCAAAATGTGTGTAAGGCAAACGTCTGCCTGGCTTGCCGTGATTGCGTAAGTGTAAAAACTTATAATAAAATTCTGTGTTATCTGTAAGCACTGCGCCGCCTGTTGCTAGACTAGGCAAAGGTTTATTTTCTGCAAAACTCATACACACAACATCGCCTGTGCTTAGACTTGTAATGCCATTCTGATGACTAAACATGCTCTGTGCTGCATCATTAACGTACAACAGATTGTACTTGGTACATAGTGCTTGTATACTAGCATGATCGTGCATGTCGCCATAAAGTCCAGTAGCAACAATAGCCCGTGTGCGATCGGTAATTGCTGGTTCTATATCATCGCTAATCATATTACCAGTTACGTCTACGTCAATAAACACTGCAGTTGCGCCTACTAGATGCACAAAAGTTTCACTCGCTGGACAACTGTAAGCAGTAACAATTACTTCATCACCGGCGCCAATGCCAGCAGCGTACATGCTTATAAGCAGACTTACACTGCAACTGCTGGTAAGCACCGCATGTTTTCTACCTGTTAATAATTGTAATCTATGTTCTGCTACGCTCGTATAGTGTCCGTTAAAGACTTTGCCACGTTCCATGACATCTTCTATTAGTGTGTGATATTTGTCTTTGACTTGAGCATAACGCCTGTTGAGATTCTCACAGCGTATCATGTTTGCCTCTAAAAATAGCAAGTGACACAGGGCCACTTGCTAGTTAGTTAGTTAAGCAGCAATTACTTTGTTTTGCTTTGCTACTGCTTCGTTAATGTCGATGAACTTCATATTCTTGTCACCAACTAGGTTATCAATCCACTCATTACGCTTGACTACAAGCATGAATGTGTTGCGTGGAATATCAGTAATGTTTTCTGTTCCATGACCTGTGTGATCTGGATTAAAGATTAAGAACTGACCTTTTTGTAGATTTATGCTTACTTCAGTATCTTCTGTTTTAAAGCGGAACCATGCTCCACCTGGCATATCGTTTAGTTGTACAAAAATACGCAGTGTTTCACCATGCTCGTTGCCACGCTGATTATCAAAATCTGTGTGGATATCTAGAGTTGTGTGTGGTTGCTGTTGGAAGATACGGCAGCGTGTTTTTTCACACTGAAACCAATCAATGATAGCAGCAAGTTTAGGACTGTTATAGTAACTGTCTGTGTATGAGAAGTTTTCTGGATTTTCTTCTTCCCAAAAGTCTGCAATCTCTGTTGTTGTACTTAAACCATCTTCACTCTTGAATGAGTTAAAGAGGTAACGTACATCTTCGCCATCAAAGTGTTTGTCAACATCAGCGGCATTAATATGCTCATCTGTTGTTTTACCCTTTGGTGTGAAGTTTAGTGCTTCTAGTTCATTTTCCCAATTGCCTGTAAAAATCTGCGAACTTGCATAAATTCCAGTGCTAGGATTATATCCATTAGGGTTATAGTATACATAACTTGACATTTTATTTCTCCTAGGATGTCGTATATCGTATTTATTAGTCTGTTCGTTCACCTGTAATTGTAAGTGTGTACTTTGGTCGTATTCCAAAGTTAGCACTAGTATGCCAAATCTCAGGTGGTATAATATAAGTGTCTCCAGGCTGCCAATTAGAAATCATCTTATCATGTACTTGAAGAGCATGACCCCAGTCCCACTTGCTTATGGCAACAAAGAATCTTGTTCCTACTTTGTCTGCGCCATATAGTCTTTTAAATCCTTCAAAGCCATCATAGTGCAAAGGCAAACACTGCCCTGGCATATACTCAAGTAATCTTAATAGACTTTGTTCTGGATCTATTCCTAGTAGGTCAAAGTTTGCTTGCCCTACTAATTCTTTTAATAATTTATTGTGTACTGGATCTAATCCCCAATTCGATTCAGTAGTATTATGTTCATTGTAGCCAATCCAATTTGCTTGTATTGCTTGATTGTTTGTTTCAGCATTAAGAAACGGACGAGGATGATACCATTTTACTGTTGCTTGTTCTCTATGCGTATTGGCAAATTCTTCAAATACACTTGGATCTATGCTTAGTGTGCAAAGTTTATCTATATTAATTTGCTTATCCAAGTCACCGTTTGGATGATCTTCAACGTACTTTGTAAAATATTGATTGTCTAACATATGTCCCAAATCCTATAAATTGAATGACTACGCACAGTGCGTCTTACAATATCTTCCCCTGCAAGTTTAGTTTCAGCATATATACGATGCTCTTCGCCTAAGGGTGATAGGTCTATTGTGTGTTCCAGGTTTGCAGGTAGATCCCTAGTACCGTGAAATTCACTGCAAAATACACGAGCAACGTAGTCTCTATGAATCTGCCTTATGTCATTGTCTGTAAGTCCATACACACATTTTGTACTTGTAAACACAACGTGGCAATCACTAAACACATCGCATATACGCTGTATGCCTTCTAGTTCAATTCGTTTGGTTTCTGCATCTCGTCTTGGACTTGTTTTTCGACACGCTCTTGCAACTAGCCATACTGTGTCTATTCCCTCGTACTGTTGCCACTCGTCAATAGGATCCTCAAATCTTGTTTTAGCAATTTGAGGACCTAGTGTTGCAAGGTGCTGTCCTAAAAAACCAGTTGCTCCTATTAGCAATACATTATTCAACTAATTCGCCGCTCCAATGTATTGTCATTTTCGGAGTTAGTCCACAGTTTGCACTGCCATGATAAACACCTGGCTGTACATCCCAACAGTCACCGGCACGCCACGGCTGTAGCACATGGTTACCATGATGGAAGAATTGTCCAAAGTCCCAGGGTGTAACAAAAATCATATAGCGTCTTAGTTTACTATAGTCTGCTCGTGCATCACCTGTGCGTCTAATAAAACTACTGTATGTATCTACATGACTATACATGGTATGTCCAGGTGGTTGTAAGAATAAACTAATGCCTAGTTTGTCTTTGCGTAGTTGTGGGAATAGTTCTCGTAACGGTGCTTCCCATTCAGCAAATTCTTCATTAGCAATTTTAAAATAACAACTGTTGTCTGGACTATGTGTGTTATTTTTGTACGCTAAAAATGCCTGTTCTCGTATAGGCATGTTGTTAACGTTTTCATTTGCATGATAGATTGCATCTTCCTCGTAGTCAAAACGCCACCATTTTTGAGGTTTTAAATCTCGATTACAAAAATCTACACTCCAATCTGCAAGTGCTTGCCAATCAAAGTCAACGTTGCCTACAAATCCGTTTGCGTCATTATGATCGGTTTCCTGAGGATCCCAGTGCCATGGATGCTGCTCCAGTATATCTTGTGGAACAGCAGGCTTTGGATCTATTCTATTTTTACTAAAGGGGGAACGAAAGGTTATCATTGATTTGCGCTCCGCTGATGCTACAAGTTACTTTTAGTTTCATACCCATGTTAGTGCTACAATGTGGACGAGGAATAGGCAAGTTGTATAGTTCTCCCGCTTTCCAATTTGGAAAGTAACTGTTCTCAACTTGTAGTACATGTCCCCAATGCCAATCTGTGATAGCAAGAAGATGTCTACGAATAGGACCAAGACTACACATTTGTTTGTCTACGTCTGGATTAAGATGTTTGTTATTACGACACCAGTTGCCCAAGTTGTCGTGATGCCAAGGAAGCGTTTGTCCAGGCATGTAAGCAAGCAACCTAACCAATGCAGTTTCCTTGTCAATGCCAATAACATTGTCCCAGGTGTCCTGATCTCCCATCATGTCTTTGATTTGTTGATTGCTATCTCCATACAATCCCCAATTATATTCGATGGTGTTTCTGGCATTGTATCCAATTTTCATTGGCAGGTTAAGTGTAAGTTCACTTGCACCACTGCCATGATAAGGACGGCGTTCGTAGTACTTCTTTTGACAAGTGTCTTGATTAGCCATCATCCAGTCTATCCACTGTTGCGTGTCTAAATCAAGACGTGCAAATGGCTTTGCTTCCCAAGTTTCTGTAAGTGTACTGCCAATGTCTGTAGCCCATTGCACATACTCTTCATCTAACTTGTTTTCGATAAAATCCCAAAGAGTAACTTCTGGCTGTTTTGCCATTACACTTTCGGTTATGTAACTGTTAATATCTTCTGGAAGATCACCATAGTTAGCGTTAGTCTGGCTAGGCTTGAGTTTCATTTTTTCAATAAGTTCGTTCATCTCTTTTGCTCCTTAATAGGATAAACAATAGTTCTATTATACACTGATAATAGAATTAATACAATAAAAAATGTTAACGATTGTTTCGTATACGGAGTGGCCTACGCATTTAAGACATAGAGGTCACATGTGATTCCGACGTCGCTTGTTGCGGCGCTACAAAGTTATTTATGTAAAATATTTGTCAAGCATTTCGATACGATCTTCAGCACTTGCCATCTTATCAAGTTCTTCTTGAATAGCCTCAACAATGTCACTGTGTTCACCAATACCAACACTTTGATTCATGTACACCATAATGTTAGTCTTGGCACGTTCTAGTTCGCCTTGTGCATGCATGCGAGCTGCTTTTACTAATTGTTCTTGCATTTTATTCACCTTTCGTTAATAATAATAATCTGTTTCCCAACTATCCCAATCGCCTACATATTCTATGCCGTTGTCTGTGGGTTTCATGCTGTCAGCGAATGGGTAATTATTTTCAGTCATATATTCCCACATCCAATTTCTTTCTCTTTTGTTTTTTAGTTCGACACTGGTGTTTAGCCAAGCCTGCACTAGTTCTGGATCTAAAATACTTTGTTTGATGGTGCTTTTATTATAAAGGCTAACCATCTCCACACCTGTTATCATGTCAACTGTGTGATGCATTTCTTTTCTAGGATATATTAAATTCAAATCTTTTGGAAATAAGCCTCCAAAAAAACTATTACTTTTAAATTGTCTACCTTTATATCCATAGTCTGCATAGTAAGCGTCACCGTGTGCTAGAATTATACTATCAATATTTCTTTTTTGCAAGTATTTAAATGCTAGATTTAAACATTCACTAAGTTCGTCATAAACATATTTTTGTTTGTAAATTTTGTAAATCTCTGACATGTCATCGTATTTGTTAGTCATAAAAATACCGCTGTGTAATAGCAAGCGTTGTTTTAATATATCTATATCTAGAGGCACGTCTTTGTTATGCGTTTGAAAACTTATACTAAAATTTTTATATCCTTGTTTCCATAAAGCACAGGCTGTTGCGCCACTATCATAACCATCACTTAACATTAGTTTTGTTGTGTCTGAGTATCTATAACGCACACTTTGTTCTATAGCATCAAATACTCTATTGTGTGTTCGATCCTTTTGTTCGAGATTCCAAATTTTGTTATCCTGTTTATCAAACTTGTATGTTTTTAAATCCAAGGTTAGGATTGTATTTTCTTCCAAAGGATAAGGATATGCACCAGCCCATTTAAGTTCACGTGGATCATTTCCAAACGCAAACGTTCTAGCATCACTATCAATATTATAGAATAGCGGCTTACTTCTAAAAGGATGTGTAGCCGCAACTAGTTTATCATCCTTGCACAATACTATACAATGGTCACCGTTTATATTGCGGATGTCTTCGACGTCATTTATGTTTTCGGGTGTGCAATTATATACTTCACCATACACGAGACAAACTTGTTTCTCCGGATAATTTTTATCTGTTACAAGCATTTAAATCCTGGTAAATGGTGCTGGCAGCAAGATTCGAACTCGCGACCTGATGATTACAAATCAACTGCTCTACCAACTGAGCTATGCCAGC